>Ga0163111_10000383_pt1 | contig 26599 bp, 20 predicted proteins | sample CRUFie1St18metaG_FD_109645 | JGI IMG/M metagenome (GOLD analysis project Ga0163111, IMG submission 109645) | Marine microbial communities from the Costa Rica Dome - CRUD Field 142mm St18 metaG | ecosystem: Environmental > Aquatic > Marine > Oceanic > Photic zone | place: Costa Rica: the Eastern... | reverse complement strand
TTGATCAGATCAAGAAGATCATTGAAGAGGCGGTAAAGGACATAGAAATAAGGCCACAGAAAGTGATGAAATGGACGGCATGGAACTGGATTGTTAAGCACAATTCAACATAAGAATTGGTATTACTTCTTGAGTGTCTTGGTTTTTAAGACTTGTACCTGGTAGCTTTCTAAAGCCTGCATTATTTTGCTCAATGGATTGATGTATCAAGAGAAGTGTTCGGGTTCGGATGAGTCTTTCACGTTGGACTAACTCATATCCTATTCTTAGTGCACGAGCATAGTTCTGGACTTCTTTGGCTGCAATACTTGTAACAGGCTCAAGATCAAGCTCTGCCTTAAATAGTTCATCATGTGTTGTGATGATGTTTTCAACAGCCGAACTATCTTTCGCTTCTTGTAAAGAGAGTGTATTAATTAAGATATCCATATTGGGAATCGTATTGATGACTCCCTTAAATTCGGCCAAAGCGGCATGTGCTTTAGCTAGTTTTCTTAAAACTGGTTTGGTCTCTACATCTTGGGATACAGGCAAGAAAGCTAACATATGAGGATTATACATGAACAATATGAGTTTTTACCTAGAGTCTTGCGGTAAGTAAAATAGGTATACAAGATACAGATTTTTGTTTGATATTAATATTCTTTCAGCCTCACTTAATATTGTCTGCTTGTAATGGAATGCTACTAGTATTAGTTTTGGCTCTGAAAAACGTGTACACAAAATCGTAAATCATGTACACGTTTTCAGAACGTGTACATGAAATCGAAAATCGTGTACACGTTTTTTGAATGTGTACATGCGATGTACATGTTTATGAGGTGCGTTTCTGCTTTTGTTAGCTTTTTTGCTTTGTATATTAGTTGGAGGTAGAGAGGGGCATATGGGAGAATGGCTATGCAAAATGCCTCTCAACGGCTATCCGCTATGAGGGTTGCACTCATAATAAAAATCCCCCCTGAAACATCAGGAGGGATTTTGTTTTTTATACAAGGGGCGAACAATCTCGTTATAGCCCTTTCAACTTTTCTTTAAGCCATTCCTTAAATGTACCCAAGAGATAGTACATTACAGGAACAATGATAAGTGTCACAATGGTGGCGAATATCAACCCAAAGATAATGGTGAGTGAGAGGGGGCCCCAGAAGGCGGCACTGTCTCCACCAAAGAATAGTTGGGGATCAAGTCGGGTGAAGAGCGTCTCGAAATTGAGATTCATTGCGATAGCGAGTGGCACAAGTCCGAGGACCGTTGAGAAGGCTGTGAGCAATACAGGCGTAAAACGAACTGCTCCTCCTTCAATGATTGACTCTTTAAACCCATACCCTCTCCTTTGGAGGATGTCGAAGTAGTCTAAGAGGATAATTCCATTGTTCACCACAATTCCTGCAAGTGCTACAATCCCTACGCCAGCCATCAAAACCGAAAGATCCATGCCTGTAACCGCATATCCCAATAGTACCCCAATTAAGCTGAAGAATACCTGACTAAGGATAATGAATACATTGGTGACAGAGTTGAATTGGGTGACGAGGATAATGACGATGAACAATACTGAAGCCAAGAAGGCTCCACCGAGGAATTCGGCAGTTTCGGCTTGGTCTTGTGTTTCTCCTCCTTGTTTAACCTCTATGGTTGAGGGGAGGTTTCGGGACTTCTTAAACATATCCAACCAATAACTCACATCTGCATTCACCTCCATTACATTGTATTCCTCCAATACATTGGAAGTAATAGTTACTGATTTTTCTAGGTCTGTACGGTTGATTCCTCCATAGGTAGAGGAGAACTTCACATCTGCAACAGCTGATATAGGAACAGACTTAAATCGGCCACTTGCCATGTCCATGAAGGATACACGCATATCGAGAAGGGCTGATAGGTTCTCGCGGTACTTCTTGTCTAGACGAACTTGGATGGGGTAGTCATCCTCGTTATCACGGAATTTGGATGCTTCCTTTCCGTAAAGAGCGGTACGGATAGCCGAACCGATTTGGCCTGAGCTCATGCCGAGTTGGCTGGCTTTTTCGCGGTTTACATTGACCAATAACTCAGGTTTGCCCAATTGGAGGTTCGACTTGAGTTCCTCAACTCCAGGTATATTGATAGAGTCTAGGTAGGATCGAAGTCCTTGAGATACCTTAATCAATTCGTTGAAGTCCTCTGCAACCACTTCTATGTTTACAGGCGCATCTGTAGGAGGACCACCCGATTCGCGGTCTACAATTACTTCCGTTCCAGGAATGCCCTTAACAGCTTCTCGTATTTGAGACAGGTAGCTAGTGGTTGAAATACCTCCTCGCTTTTTGAATTCGACAAATTCGACAGATACTTTACTCTTATTAGGGTTGGCAGTTGGGTCAAACTCCATAGGGTCTCCTGCGCCTACCGCCACATTGGTCACAACAGACTTAACAATGGGGTTGTTTTGGCCAATTACTTTATTTACCCGTCGCTCTAATTCATGTGTAATCGAATCAGTTGTTTCGATATTGGTGCCAATAGGCATTGTATTGTATACATATACGAAATTGGGCTCTGCTTCAGGGAAGTAAATGACCTGTGGGCTACGGACAGAGAATAGCGCCACTGACATGATGAACAATACAATCGTTGCCAATACAACCCAAAGAGGGTTCCAGCCTCGTAGCGACCAAGCCAAGATTCCTCTATATACATTCTTGACAGCAGGGATCACAACTGTTTGGAAGATTCGAATGACAGGCTTCAATACCAAGGCATTGATCCAAATGAATACCGCTACGAATAACAGAAGATTTCCTACCAATGTAGAACCTCCAAGGTGGAAAAGAATGGCTATAAGAGCAATGACAGCAGAATAGATGCCTAGGCGTATATAGTTTGTCTTTTCATCAGGATCATCTGGTGTCATGAAAGATACGGCGAATACAGGGTTGATGACGTATGCCACAATCAAGGATGCCCCTAAAGTGATGAGGAGGGTGATAGGGAGGAAGAACATGAACTCTCCCGTTGTGCCTGGCCAGAAGACCAAGGGGAGGAAGGGAGCCATGGTCGTGAGAGTTCCTGAGAATACAGGGCCAATTACTTCACCCGCTGCCTTCTTGGCTGCATCCACAATGGGGAGTTTCTCTTCATTCAAGATACGATAGGTATTCTCAATTACCACAATGGCATTATCCACCACAATTCCTAAGGCCATGATGAAAGAAAACAACACTACCATATTCAGGGTGAACCCAATGAAAGGCAGTATGATGAAGGCAATGAAGGAGGCCAATGGAATGGCTAATCCTACGAATAGAGCATCTCTTACCCCCATAAAGAACATCAATACTAAGGTTACCAGAATGAACCCAATGATGATCGTATTGGTCAATTCTTGGAGGGTGTTCTCGATTTGGATCGCTTGATCGCTGGATACTGTGACCGTTAGGCCTTCAGGGAACCGACTGTTCTCCAGCTTTTTAATGATCTCACGAATCTTATGAGCTGCCGCAACGAGGTTCTCTCCTGATTTCTTAATGACGTTGAGGGTCAATACGGGTTTGCCGTCTAGGCGAGAATAGCTTTCGCGTTCCTTATAGCCCAATTCGATGGTGGCAATATCGCGAAGGTAGGCAGAATTTCCGCGCCCACTTCGAACCACGAGGTTGCGAATCTCCTCTAGTGATTCGAATTCACTGTTGAGGCGGAGGGAGATTGCTTGGTTTCGGTAGTCAATTTCCCCCCCCGATATAATGATGTTCTCATTGGCAATAGATGATTCGACATCTCCGAAACTGACAGAAGTCGATTCCATTTTATAGAGGTCTACATTGACCTGTACCTCCTTGTCTAATGCCCCTACAATGTCTACCCGTGTAATCTCTCCAAGGGTTTCAATCTCCTCTTGTGCCATCTCAGCATACTTCTTCAATGTCTCATTGTCGAAGTTTCCTGAGATATTGACGAACATAATGGGGATTTCGGAGAGGTTGATATCTTGTACTGCGGGTTCGGCAGGTAAGTCGGCGGGGAGTTCGCTATTGGCACGATCAACTGCCTCCTGCACATTCCGTTTTGCCTCCTTGATATCTACATTCGTCTCAAACTCTACAATGATAGACGAATAGTCCTGCTTAGACGAACTGGTAATCTCACGAATGTCTTTGATTGACTTGATTTCTTTCTCAATCTTTCGGGTGATTAGGTTCTCAATATCAGGAGGAGAAGTTCCTGGATAGAAAGTACTTACATAAATTGTTGGGATGGCAATTTCTGGAAAGCTTTCCTTAGGAAGTGTATTGAAGGAATTTAGCCCCATGAGGGTGATGACAATCGTAAAGATGAAGATGGTCGTACGGTTGTCAATCGCCCAACTGGATAAGCCAAACTCTTTATAATTTTTTTGGTTTTCCATACTCGTCAGAATAAATGCGTAATACGAATACGTACATAAAGTCCTCTTTGAGAGGATGTTGGTTATTCAGCTTCTTCTTCCTTTTCTTCGGCAGGAGCCGAAATCACATCTTTGGGAATGCTGACAGGCTGCCCGTCGCTAAGTTCTTGGTATCCTACTGTGATGAGTTGGTCGCCAGGCTTTAGGCCTTCCGTTACCTCTACATAGCCATCAGTGGTGAGGCCTGTCTTGATGGCTTGTCGTTTGGCTACTTGCTTGTCGCCACGATTTTGGAGGATGTAGACGAACTCGCTGGTTTCGGCTCGTTGGACAATGCCTGCGGGGATTACAATTGCATTGTTTACCGTACGGTCATTGATTGATACCTCTCCAAACATATTGGGTTTCAATAGCTTATCACTTGGGAGTTTGATTTCAATCACGAATGTACGTGCCATCGGATCAATCTCAGCACCTACTCGTTTTACACGCCCACTGAGGGTTTTGTCAAGGGCAGAGAAGAAGATTTTTACCTGATCACCTTTTTTAATGTAGGGTACATAGGCTTCTGCAACAGCAGCCTTGAGCATGAGGTCAGAGAAGTTTACGATTTTGAAAGCAGGTATACCAGGTGAAGCCATCTCTCCCGTTTTAGGAAGGATCTCATCAATTGTACCAGAGATAGGCGCTACGATATCGGAGTAGGAGAGTTGTTCTCTAAGAGTCGCGAGCTTCTTCTCCAATGCCTCCTTTTGGTTTTTAGCCGTAAGCAATTGTACCTCTGTTCCAATCTCTTGATCCCATAGCTTTTGTTGCTTTTCGTATAGAGTATTGGCAAGTTTGAGGGAGGTCTCTACTTCGTTGATAGAGCGTCTCATGACAGCGTCGTCAATCTTGGCCAATAGCTTCCCTTTCGATACGCTTTGTCCTTCAGATACATATATTTGGGTGATACGACCCGCCGATTGGGGGCTAACCATGATATTCTTATTTGCCTCAACTTGGCCTTGCACCTTTACATAGTGCTCGAAACTTTGGGCGTTGAGGGTCATAACCTGTATAGGCAATTGCTTGATTTCTCGCTTGGTGGTATCTAATTGGGCAATCTCTGCTTCCAGCTTTTTGATCTTTTCGCTGGTTTCTAAGAGTTCTGCACGGAGTTCTTTCAACTCCTCGCGTTTCTTTTGTAATTCGTTTGTTTGGCCGTTGCCGCCACAGCCTACCCATATCCACAAACCGATTACGATAACAGATAAGATATGTTTATTGACCATCGGTGTATTGATTTAGTAATTCTCCTTTAGCTTTTTGGTATTCGACTTTGTTCAATAGGTATTCGAAAACCGAGTTTAGGTAATTGGTTTCCGATTCTGAGAGCGCGCTTTCTGCTTCATTGACTTCGAGGCTAGAGCCTACCCCCTCTTTGTATTTGATTTGGGCGACGTTAAATACCTTCTTGGCCAATTCCTTATTCTTACGGTAGGTCTCAAGACTTGTATGGGCATTTAACAATTGAGTGTAACTGCTTTTGAGTTGGAGGTTCATACTGGCATCGAGGATCTCCATGTGGGTTTTGAGTTGGTCTACTTGGTAAGAGACTCGTCTCATCTCTGCCCGACGACCGAAGCCATCGAATATAGGCACATTGACCGTAAGCCCCCAATACCCGATATCGAACCACTTTTGGGTGAATAGGTCTCCAAATCGGTCTCGTTGGGTATTGAGCGTATAGCCGAAGCCCCCATAGATAGAAGGGTAGTTCGTGGCCTTCAGCCGACGTACATTAAGCTCTTGCAAGTCGACATTGCGTTGGAGGACGCGGTATTCAAGTCGATTGTGGAGATCAAGTGCTGTTTCTAGCTTAGGAGCAGTCTCATTCTCTAATACCTCAATCTTTTCTGTAAGGTTAATGTCTGCGGTGACGGGCATTCCCATTTGGAACTTCAATAGGTCTTTGCTGAGGCTTGCGAGCCTTCCCGCCTTGTCGCGCTCCAATTGGAGGTTGGTGTAATTAATCTTTAGTCGTTCAACATCAATTTTCTCGGCGAATCCATTTTCGTTCAAGATGCGTGTATCATCATACAACTTCTTCAAACGCTTGAGATTGGCATCCAAAATCTTGAGTTGTTCTTGGGCAATTAACGCAGAATAATATGCTTTACTTACTTCTAGGACTACATCTTCCTTGACGCGTTCTACGTCAATGCGGGCAACGTCCTCATAGACTCTTGCCCCTTTAATGCCAATGAAGAAAGTAGCATCAAACAATAGTTGGTTAATAGAGATACCTGCATTCATTTGGTAGCGAGTCCCGAACTGTGCCTCTACGGGTTGTTCAGGATTCATGGGGTCAAAGCCCGCAGGAAGAATGAAGGTAGGCAGTGAGATATTGTCAGTGAAATCGAATTTCGCACTGACTTGTGGCCATCCCGTTGCAAGAATTCCGTCGGCCTGTTGTTTGGCCATATACATGTCGAACTCTGCAACACGAATGTTTTTTTGGTTCTCCAACGCATAGCGTACACTTTGTTCAAGCGTAAATCCTTGCGTTTGAGCGGATAGGTTGGGCGACAGAAGTACTGCCACGATTACCAAGCTTATCCATTTTAATTTTACTAAAGTACCCATTGCAATGATGGTTTAATGGCTCCTTTAAAACAGATAATCAGGACTAAACAATAGCCCTGATTATGCTGATGTATCTATACTATCACGAATAATTTTTGCGCCTTTGGTGGTGACAATACCGTATAAAAACAACTTAAATACTTCGTTTTCGACTTGTTCAAGCGTGTATGTCTCTGGAGGAAACAAGCGAGGGTCGAAGCCCAATTCGACTGTCTCTGTGTGCATACGTGCCACAATATCGACGTTGATGTTCTTTCGGTAGAGTCCTTCTTTAATTCCTTGGTGGAGGTTGGATTTAATCATCCCAATAATGAAATCCTCCTTATGTTGTTCGACTAGCTCCCAAGCTTTGGGATAATACTTTTTTACTTCATAGATGATTTGCGGGCTCATTGTCTGAAACATTTCCGAAGAATACCGCATCGTTTCAATGAGGCATATGGCAGCATTTGTACTGCTGGCTACTATCTCGCGTATATCATTCGCTTCCTTTTCGCACCGTAGCCTCACAATCTCTTGTACAATCGACGCTTTGTTGTTGAAGTATTGATAGATGGTCTTCTTAGAAATGCCCAGCCCTTTTGCGATATCGTCCATAGTTACGCTACGTGCTCCATATCGCAAAAAGAGCATGTCTGCCTGTGATACAATTCGATCTCGTGTTTGTTTTTTTGCCTCTTCCATTATGTGTAATGAAACCAAGGAAACTTTTATCTTGTTTACAGTTTCCATACAAATAAACGGAAGTCTGATGTAAATGTTCAATATTCTTAGACAATTTTCATATTAAGTTTATGTTAGCTGATATTTAGATTAGTATATACCGAAGTATAGGTATTTCGTATGTGGAAGGGTGATATGAGAGGCTACAGAGTATGAGGAGCTTAGGTAAATATGGGCTTGTTGAAGGAGGCTTTTGTATACTGGTAATCAATTGCTTATACAGATGGCAGCAATCGGGTTTGTCCGCTAAATAGGGGCTTTTGCAATGCAAATGGACAAAAAGAGCTTCTCTCTGATGATTATACGCATTCAATTGGCTTCTGTTTTGTCAAAACAAATAGCTTTTCTATCTTGAAAATCTATACCAATAATCGAATCTTACGTTCTTATTAACAGGTATCGATTGGACAACGATTAACAGATATACGGATTGGAATTCTGGCAGAAAAACATTCAACCTAAAATAGAAGAGGGGCTGAAAGAAGCTCGTCGGTTGTGGGAGGCATTCAAAGAATGGGCAATTCCAGTATTGAAGAAGATGCGAAAGAGGGGAGAGGAATTGTTTGAGAAGGTAAAGCAGTGGTTTCGTGTATATTCCGCAAAGTACCCTAAGGTATTTAAGGGGATATATATATGTATAGGGTTATTCTTTTTGTTTTTGCTGCTTGACTTCATTTCTCCATTGCCCAAACAAAAATCTTACTCCACAACCATCATGGCAAGTGATAGCACCTTATTATGTGCGTACTTGACCCCAGATGATAAATGGCGGATTGAGACATCCTTGGAGAGGGTTTCGCCCAATATGATTCAGGCGATTATGATCAAGGAAGACAAATGGTTCTTCTATCATTTTGGGATTAACCCCCTTGCTATTGGGCGAGCGGTATTGTCGAATTTACTTTCGGGCAAACGTGTTTCGGGTGCTTCTACTATCAGTATGCAATTGGCGCGTATGTCGGCTCCTGCTTCTCGAACCTATTTCAACAAAGGGCGAGAGATGTTTCGGGCATTGCAATACGAATGGCATTATACCAAGGAAGAGATTTTGGAAATGTATCTCAGTTATTTGCCTTTTGGTGGCAATGTAGAAGGGGTGGAGTCTGCTTCTTATATCTACTTCAATCGGCCTGCATCAAAGTTGAGTCTATCGCAAGCTATTCTATTGGCCATTATTCCGAATCGTCCCAATTCTCTACGCCTAGATCGACATGCCGAATCTGCCGAGTCTTCTCGAAATTGGTGGATTGGATACTATGGGAAGTACAAGAGTTTCTCTCCTGAGTTATTGGAGGCAGCTAAGGATGAACCTGTGCCAGCAGGACGTTTCGAAATTGCCCCCCAAACGCCTCATCTCTGTCAATACATTCGAGAGCGATTTCACGATAAGAATGAGGTGTATACTACCCTCAAAATGCAACCCCAAAAGATGGTGGAGCAATTATTGGCCAATCATGTAAAACGGATGAAGCCTATAGGGGTATCAAATGGGGCGGTATTGGTCGTGGATAATAATACCAAGTCGGTGATTGCCTATTGTGGCTCAGCCGATTTCAATGATGATGCTGCACAAGGCCAAGTGAATGGAATCCGTGGGATCCGATCGCCTGGTTCCACGTTGAAGCCTGCTGTATACGGATTGTGCTTTGACCGAGGGCTATTGACTCCCAAAATGAAGGTGATGGATGTGCCCACAAACCTGCATGGCTTTATGCCCGAGAATTATGACCGAAACTTCAGGGGAGCAGTAACGGTACATGATGCTTTAACGCATTCGCTCAATATTCCTGTATACCGATTGGTGCAGGAGCTAGGTCTTGATGACTTCTTGGATTTGATGGAGGTGGGAGAGTTCAGGACGATTCGATCCAAAAGAGCAGACTTAGGGCTTTCGGCTGTACTCGGAGGTTGTGGGGTTACCCTCGAAGAATTGACCCGATTCTATACGAGCTTTGCAAATAAAGGAGAGATGTTTCCATTGAACTATACATTGGAGCAACAAAAGGACGAACGTTCGTCTATATCCCTATTCTCCGAAGGGACAGCCTACCTCATCTCCCAAATCCTTTCTGACATCGAACGGCCCGATCTTCCTAAGAGATATCTCGAAACCTCGCGCCTTCCTAAGGTGGCATGGAAGACAGGAACCTCGTATGGGCGGAGGGATGCATGGAGTATTGGTTTTTCGCCTCGCTATACAGTAGGGGTTTGGATGGGAAATTTCGATGGAACAGGAGTACCTGAACTTACGGGTTCGACTATGGCTGTGCCGCTATTGTTAGAGGTTTTCAATTCGATTGATTACAATGCTTCTAAAGATTGGCTCAAACGCCCCAAAACGGTAGAGCGACGGAAGGTGTGTGCCGAATCAGGACACTTGCCAGGAAGGCATTGCTCCCAATTTACAACTGACCTCTATCTGCCTTTAGCATCCCCCTTGAATAGTTGTAAACTACATAAGGAAGTATACGTCAAACAAGACGAATCTCTTCAATATTGCCCTATCTGTCTTCCTGATAGTGGCTATAAGGTCGAACTTTACCCTATCTATGAACCAGAGTTGGTATTGTGGTACGACCTCAATGAGGTGAGCATTCGAAAGCCCCCTATGCATAACCCTAAGTGTGAAGGGAAATTCTCTGGCAAGGGGCCTTCTATTATTTCTCCTTCTGAAGACTTTGAATACTATATCGAAAAGGGCAATGAGCAAGAGGTATTGTTGCAAGCTGCCAGTGGTCCCACCGTCACCATGCACTATTGGTACGTCAATGGAAAGTTCTACAAGAAGGCATTGCCTACTGAAAAGGTCTTCTACAAGCCAAAAGCAGGCAAACTCAAAGTATCATGCCTAGATGATAAGGGAAGAAGAAGTACAACCGCTGTCATAATCAAACTTTACTAAAAAAGTAGTACCTTCGTAGAAAACAATTATATCATACAATGAGAATCGTTTTACAATATTTCGTTTTAGGCCTATTGTCCCTTGGATTGTTCACTTCTTGCGGTAACAAGTCTCATGCGGATGGCGGAACAGAAGCAGCAGCTGCAGATGATGTGACTGCAAATGCAAAAAGTAATACAACCCCCAAAGCGGATGTTATCCTTCATGTAGAAGGGTATGGAAATGTTGGGCTGAAGCTCTATGACGAAACCCCTAAGCATAAGGAGAGCTTTCTCAGTTTGGTGAAGAAGGGTTTTTATGATGGCCAAACGTTCCATCGTATTATTCGTGGGTTTATGCTACAAGGAGGAGATCCCTATTCTAAGGATCCGAATAAGCAACATATGCTCGGACAAGGAGGGCCTGGTTATAGAGTGCCTGCGGAAATCCTACCAGGCTATATTCATAGCAGAGGAATATTGTCGGCTGCACGTGAAGGAGACCAAATCAATCCTAAGCGTGAGTCGGGTAGCCAATTTTTTATCGTGACAGGAATGCCCCTCAATGACATTATCCTAAACAAAATGGAGCATGCCATTGATAGTATCAACCAATCAACAGGCTTTAAGTATACCGATGACGAACGTACCCTATACAAGAAAGTAGGAGGAGCTCCATGGCTCGACCAACAATATACAGTTTTCGGTGAAGTGGCATACGGAATGGACATCATTGCTCAGGTTGAAAAGGTAAATACAACTCCTGGTATTGATCGCCCTATAGAGGATATTCGGTTTAGCATGACGATTGCAGAATAAGTATACATAGTTTTGTGAAGTATAACCGCCCTAGAACCACATAGGTTCTAGGGCGGTTTGGGTAGAAGCTTACCTAGCCTATTGAGTAAGCCCTTCTCTTCTTCCAAACTATATCGTATATTTACCTACAGAAAAACATCCCCCCAAATTTCGATTATAATGGCTTTTTTCAGTGCAAGTGCTAGTCGTTCCATTAATGTCTCTCCTGATACGGTTTACAATGTCTTAAGAGATTATGAGGTTGGGCATCCTGCGATCCTTCCAAAGGCTTACTTTGAAAAGGTAGAAATTGAGCAAGGGGGACAAGGAGCAGGCACCATCATTCATGTATATATGAAGCTTTTAGGGATTCGGCAAACCCTACGCATGGAGGTAACAGAACCAAAGCCCTACACCTTAGTAGAAGTAGACATGGACAATGATACCCATACTACCTTTACAGTGGAACCATTGGAAGGCGGGCGTAAATCCAAAGTTACTATACAAACAAAGTTCAAATCTAAAGGAGGGATTCAAGGATTCTTTGAACGGATGTTCTTGCCAAGTATCCTTGGAGGTATATTTCACAAGGAGTTGGACTTACTGGCGAAATATGTGAAACAATCCTAGCGTATTAAGCTAGCCGGCAATCTTTCGTTTAATCCATCGAATAATCCCGCCTAGTAGGGGAATCCCTTCGTAGAACATCTGCCCTGCATCGAAATAATCCCGTTGTGCTGTGATTTTCTGATCGAATGTCAAAACACTAATGCCATCGGCTACAATTTTTTTTCCACTAGGTCGCTTCAGTTCAACCTCCATCGTCCATTCTAGATACGCTTTATGAGAGGTGACATCTTTCGTGTGGAAGGTAAATCGCCCACTTTTTAGATTCGCATTAAGCTTTTGGAAGTATGCTACAAGGTTTTTACGGCCTTCAATTCGGTGCATCGGATCCTCGAAAATAAGTTCATCATCGTAAAAATCAGATAAATCGTTCGATGAGGTTGGATCTAAATATTCAAAGTATTGAATGAATTTTTCAACAGCAGGGTGTTTCATGATAATCAGTATATTTATATGTAAAGTATAAAAAGATTCTGACACCTTCTTACAAGATTTCTTCCTTTTCCACTTACCAAAAAGAAGACCGTTTGACTTCTTTGCTGGCTTACTTGAATATGACAAGTAAGTTAAAGATTAGTTCTGGTGGATATAACAACAATGAAAAATCTCTATTTTTCCTATTACCAATCTCTAGAATTATTGATAGAATCGGTTTCCAATTTGATTTATAGGTACTCCTACTTATGGATGTTAGAAAAACATGAAAATTGCTCTGTGAGTGATGTGTTTAAATTTGGGCAATATCCCCAACAAACGATTATTTGATTATCTTTGAACCGAATTCTTACAACACTCCTTTTTAATCATAGTTGATTCCCAACCATACATGTGTGTGAGGCAATTAAAATTGTCTCACTTTTTTTATGCCTAGGAAACGGTTTATCCTACTTGTCTAATTAAGATTTCTTGTAACTTTGCCAAAGTTTAATACAAAAGGAGCCCTTTTCTAATCTGAGGAGTATGTCTGATACAGCAAGCTTTAATTTAGTATACGTTATTCAACTGGTTCGAAAACATTTGTGGTATATTGGTATAGTTGTAGGCGTTTCTGCACTTTTAGCCATTGTATTTACAATGCCAGCCATCTATAAACCCCAGTTTCAATCCAGTACCATCATCTACCCGACTAATGCCGAACGGTATGATGTCTTAAATCTATTCGCCGAAGAACCCTCTGTATTTATGTATGGAACCTCCAAAGAGGTAGAGAAGTTATTGGCAACGGCTAATTCAGAGGAAGCATCCATGTTTGTGATTGATTCCTTGAATCTCTGGGATGCCTATGGAGTAGATAAGGACAATGGTGTGTCGCCTAAGTTTTATGCGCTTGAGCAATACAATGGTAATGTCAGCGCTATCAAGGCTTCGGGGCATGGCCTTAAGATTGAGGCATACGATACAGAGCCCGAACGCGCAGCAGCTATCGTCAATGTGCTGGTTGGATATGTCGACCGAATGACGAAAAATCGAATGAATAAGCAGAAAGATGTGTTGCTTTCTTTGTACAAAAGAAGTTATGATGAGATGGTGACGGAACAACAGGCGTATGTGGATAGTGCTAAACGTATTCGAGAGCGATATAATATATTCGAATATGCCCGCCAAACGGAGGTACTTGTAGGGGAGGTGCTCCGAACAGAAGGGGAACTTGCAAAAGAGAAAGCCAGAGGGAATAGTGCTGCTGCGAATGGACTGCGGGCAAAATTGAATGCCCTTACTGGCAAAGATCCAGAGTCGGCCATCAACCTCGATAATTTTGGGGAAGGATTGGATCAGCTTATCACTTTGGAACAAATCTATACGCGTCTTACCGTAGACATTAAACAAATGCGAACGAAGATAGACGAATTGGAGATGATGAAGCAGAATGACTATTCCTCTATTTGGGTATTGGAGAAAGCAATGCCCTCAGATAAGAAGGCACGGCCTATTCGATGGTTGATTCTTGCGGCAGCCCTTATGCTATCTACCTTGGTTTCTGTATTAGGAGTAGTAGTGGTAGATCGAATGCCTAAACTCTGGTAAATACCCATGGATATACCCTTGAAGGTACAAAAGTGGATTGTATTGGGAGGTATGGCATTGCTGACAATTGCTTCGGTCTATTTGAGCCTCCATTTTCGGATCAATGCGATCCTAGGGATTCCTTTGGCTGCTGTATTGGTGTTACAAACCATATTGGATTATAAGTTTGTATACTATTTATTAATCCTATCTATTCCGTTCTCATTTGCAGTCGAATTACCTGGAGGGTTAGCCTCTGATTTCTTTTCAGAACCCCTTATGTGGCTCTTTACCCTCGTCTTTATTGTTGAGTTTCTTTCTGGGCGCTATCTCGATTTCCGTAAACAGATTTATGGATTCTATATTCTTGTGGGGTTACTCCTTTTTTGGACATTCTTTACAACATTGACCTCCGAGATGATCATGCGTTCGTTTAAATTCTTCCTCGCAAAGCTTTGGTATATCGCGGCTTTCGTAGCGATGGGAGTTCGAATCGTGAGTAACTTCAAGACTATCCGAGTCGTTTTTTGGTGCTATTTCGCGCCTCTCATCTTCTTGACACTCGTAACAACCGTGCGCCATGCACTTCATGGCTTCTCCTTTGAATGGAGCAATTACGTCATGCAACCCTATTTTCAAAATCATGTGATTTATGGGGCAGTTCTTTCTTTGATGCTGCCTTTTGCATGGTATGCCCGCCTGTGGTATGCAGAGGGGACTACTGAAAGACGCTTTATTACATTTGGAATTTGGGTGATTATTGGCGGATTGTTCTTGTCTTATTCGCGTTCAGCTTGGTTATCGGCTTTGTTCTTTCCTGTGGTAGCGGTGGCCGTTGAACGTAAATGGTTTAAACGTTTGGTATATCTCGCCTTGGTATTGGTCATGCTAATCATTGTCTTTTTAGTTAAGGACAACAACTATTATCGTTTCGCACCTGATTATAAAACCACGATTTTTCATGAGGGAGATTTAGGGAAACACCTACAAGCGACCTTTGATGGGAGCGAAATATCGAGCATGGAGCGTTTCTATCGATGGATAGGTGCTGCACGGATGGCGCAAGCTCGACCCCTTATTGGGTTTGGACCAAGTACATTTAGTCAAGTGTATAAACGCTATACGGAGCATGCATTCTTAACATATGTGAGCGATAATGAAGATCAATCTACTACCCATAATTACTTTTTGATGACTTTTGCCGAACAAGGAATTGTTGGCGGATTGCTATTCATTATCCTTTGTTTGTTTATGCTTCTAAAAGGGGCTAGGTTATATCATGAAGTGAAAGATTTACACCGAAAACGCTGGCTTATGGCTTGCGTGAGCTCTTTATCTATCATTATGCTGTATATATTGCTAAATGAATTAATTGAAGTTGATAAAATCGGAGCTATGTTTTGGCTGTCAATGGTATTTATTCATAAAATAGAATGCTGGGAGGATGAAGAAAAAAACAGATAAATACAGCTTTTTTGAAAATGTATACGAGGTCGTCAAATTGATTCCAAAAGGAAGAGCTACCTCTTATGGAGCAATTGCCAAGTATTTAGGAGCTGCTCGGAGTGCGAGAATGGTTGGGTATGCCTTGAATAGTTGCTTCGCACATGCTGATAAAATCCCAGCGCATAGGGTAGTAAACCGTAATGGAATGCTAACAGGTAAACATCATTTCCCAGATGAATATCCTATGGATGAAGCCCTAAGAAAAGAAGGCATAAAGGTAAAGGACGATAAAATTGTTGATTTTAAGGCGGTTTTTTGGGATCCTTCAATCGAATTATCTTTATAAACATAAACTATATTTAGACAAAACACAGCAGAGTACTCTGCTGTGTTTTGTCTAAATATATCATGGATTTATTCTGTAACCTTTGCCCACTTTAGTATCTTTCCTTTTGGAAGATAAGTTATGGTGAAATCCGACTCTGTTACTTCATCGACGCTATAGCATAGCGCATCTTCTCCAATGCTCAGATTCAGATACTTACCATTCACATCAGCTTGACCACCTGATTCCGCACATTGTGTGTAAGCAACCATATTAGCCTTTTCTAATGTATCCCCATCATATATTTCAATCCAATTTGCTCCATTGATAACAATTATATTATTCTCATCATCAACACTTTGCCATTTCCCTTGAATATTTAGGAGCGTGCCTGTTACAGCTGGTTCGCTTGCTGCTTCCTCTTCTGTAGATTCTCCATTTTCTGTAGTTGTTGAAGCATCCTCTGTTGAATCTTGGTCGTTGTTACTTGCAGACTTATTACAAGCTGTAAACGCCAAAAGAGAAACAGTAATCATAAAAGTGAAAAATACTCTTTTCATAGATAAATAAATTTGATTTTTGTGCTAAAACTAAGTAACTCTGCTCAAATATTGAAATGTACATAAATCATAGAGATGGCTTTTCTGAATATCCTTGAGAAAAGTGAGATTTTGGGGGCACTTTGTACACATATGTATCGTTATCATTACAAGACGACGAATAATAGGAAAAGGGAAGATTAAGAAAAGAAAGAGTGTTGATAGGATGATAAAAACAGAAGGAATGTATATAAAAAAAAATGTAAGGTTAAAGGAGTGACGCTTTGAATTCTTCTACGTCTTTTAAAATGTATGGTTAGGCATGCAACGCAAATAGCATATCTCTTCGTTACATGCTTGAAAGCCTTATTTCAGAATACTATGGTTAGATTGTATACTCTCTTGACAATAAGAAGATGAAAGAGCAAAAGAAAACAAACTCAAAACTTTTAAAATGAAATTTTCTACCAGTTTTGGTTTTGAGTTTGTTAGGATAGTGTTAATTTTGGGAGAATAATAAGTCCGTTAAAAACTCTGTAATAAAATTTTTTAAAGAGCTTCGAGTATGTTAATTTTGTTACATTGAGAGAAAGTATTAAGTTCGGTTATTCCGAATAAAGATTGGAAGTATATGGACTTAGTATTTGTATATATGAGATGATATTGATTATTTTAGATTTTGCGTTATCTTACTAAATTACATAAAACCACTTGTGTCATGATTAAAATTAGACCATTCAAAACAGTGTTTTTTGTACTGGCTGCGTTCGTATTCAGTGCTTCTACTGTTTTTGCTCAAGAGGATCTTCCACCGAATGCAGAACCTGGAAAGTGTTATGCTAAGTGTATGATTCCTGATAAGTATAAGACTGTTACTGAGCAAGTGTTGGTGAAAGAAGCTTCTAAGAAGCTACAGGTGATTCCTGCTACTTATGAGACAGAAACTGAGCAGGTATTAGCGAAAGAAGAAGCCAAGAAACTTATCCCAGTTCCAGCAGTATACGAAACTCAGACTGAGCAAATCATGGTTAAGGAGCCAAGTACGCGCTTGGAGTATGTACCAGCGGTATATGAAACTGTTACTGAGCAAGTTTTGGAAACAGAAGGATACACTAAGAAAACTACTGTTCCTCCTGTATACGAAACTGTTACTGAGCAAATGCTAGTTGCTGAAAAGACAACTCGTTGGGAAAAAGGTAAAAAAGATCCTAACTGTCTTTCTGACAACCCAGATGACTGTCGAGTTATGTGTTTGGTTGAAGTACCAGCTGTGTACAAAACCATCACTAAGCAAGTTTTGAAGACTCCTGCTACTGTGAAAGAAGATGTGATTCCTGCAAAGTATGGAACAGTAACACGAAAAGTCGTTCAAACTCCTGCTACTGTAAGAACTATCGAAATTCCTGCTGAGTACAAGACTATCACGAAGCAAGTATTGTCTTCTCCTGCTACTGTACGTGAAGAAGTAATTCCTGCTGAGTACAGAACTCTTACTAAGCGAGTGATTTCTAAGGACGAAGAAGTAGTTGAAATTGAAATTCCTGCTGAGTACGAAACTATCACTAAGACTGTATTGTTGGAAAAAGGTGGTTTCACTGAGTGGAAAGAAGTTCTTTGTGACGCTGAAGTTACTACTGCTAAAATCATCCAAATCCAAAAGGCTCTTCGTGAAAGAGGATATGATCCAGGACCATTGGATAACAAAATGGGACCAAGAACACGAGCTGCTTTGGTTAAGTTCCAAAAGGATAACAACCTTCCTGTTGGAAACTTGAACATGGAGACTTTGAGAGTTTTGGGTGTAGGACGATAGTCAATTTCTCACAAACGAATACATCAAATTTTATTTGATGAAAAAAGCCAGAATGCGAATCTCGCATTCTGGCTTTTACATTATATAGGTAATTCTTACAGCTTTATTTTAAGAAAAAGCAATCTTATAGGGGAATATCACCTGCGCGGCACAAGAGCTAAAAACGCTTGTCATAGGCCTACCCCGTACAGGATAAGGGCAAACAACGTTTTTTATGCCTATCCTACGCGTAGAACAAGGGGTAAAACGTTTGTCATATGAATACCTCGTACAGGATAAGGACGAACAACGTTTTTTATGTTTATCCTGCTTGTAGAACAAGGGGTAAAAACGTTTGTCATATGAATACCCCGTACAGGATAAGGACGAACAATGTTTTTTATGCTTATCCTGCTGTAGGATAAAGGCGATAAACGCTTGCCATAAGATTGCCCAATAGAGGATACGCGGCAATAACATTTGCTAATGCTACCTGTATTTTTAAATCAAAATGTCTTTGTTATGGGCAGAAAGGTGGAAGTATGTTTATTTTAGCTGAACAACAATAAATTAGTTTTTTAATGTTTCTGTTTCTGAAATCTTTATAGGATATGAACGAAGCAGGCATGAATTCTGCTGATATTGAAATGTTTAATCTACTTTTCTATAGCAGATCACCTTTCTTAATAGAAGCAGGAAACCTAGTATTTTTACGTAAACAGATAGACAAATCTCTGTTTTTTATCCCAATATTTTCTATATATACTATAGATGTAAACCCGTTTTCTGAAAACTCAGCAAAGTATTAACCGTTCAATTTACAAAACGCATTAGACAATGAACCACCTTACCAAATGCTTGTGCATTGCCATACTCTTTATCTTCTATGGTGGGAGTAGTTCCGCACAATCTATTGCATCGAAGAGCCGCCAAGTCAACGCCCAAGAACAGTGGATTGATAGTGTCATGAAAACCCTTTCTATTGAACAGAAGATTGGGCAATTGTTTATGGTCGCCGCCTACACCAATAAAGACATTAAACATACCCGTGAGATTCGAAAGTTGGTACGGGAGTATCATATTGGGGGATTGATTTTCATGCAAGGGAAGCCTATGGATCAAGCGCGAGAAGCCAATAACTATCAGCGATTGGCACGCGTGCCTTTATTGGTATCGCAGGATGCAGAATGGGGTTTGAGCATGCGCCTCAAAAAGACCATGAAGTTTCCTCGAAATATGACCCTAGGGGCAATCCGCAATGATTCGTTGATTTATTATATGGGAGCAGAGGTTGCAAAACAACTGAAGCAAGTTGGGGTTCACGTCAATTTAGCACCTGTAGTAGATGTCAATAACAATCCTGAAAATCCTGTCATCAATGATCGATCGTTTGGGGAGAATAAGTATCGTGTAACCCGTAAAGGGCTTATGTTCTCCAAGGGATTGCAGGACAAAGGAGTGCTGGCATGTGCAAAACATTTTCCTGGGCATGGGGATACGGATACGGATTCTCATAAGGATTTGCCCATTATTCCCCATGATGGAGTACGTTTAGATACCTTGGAATTGTATCCTTTTTCGAAGATGATACGGGGGGATGTAGGGGCGTTTATGACAGCACATTTGTATATCCCTTCTTTGGATACAACGAAGAACCTCGCATCAACACTTTCAAAGAAGGTTGTTTCGGATCTTTTACGTAAGCGAATGAAGTATGATGGGCTTGTCTTCACAGATGCTCTGAACATGAAGGGGGTAACCAAATTTTTCAAACCTGGAGAGGTTGATTTGATGGCCTTGAAAGCAGGAAACGATGTGTTGTTATTCTCTGAAGATGTGCCAAAGGCTGTAGAGATGATTAAGGAGGCTTTGAAACGAAAAGAAATTACAGAGAAGGAAATAGAAGAACATGTAGTTCGGATTCTGCGCGCAAAATTCCTTGTTGGCCTAGATGATTATGAGGAGGTAAAATATGCAGGATTGAATGATGTTTTGGATTCTCCTAAGGCGCGTATCCTCCGAAAAAAATTGTACGAATCGGCTATTACTTTGGTGAAGAATGATGACAAAACCATTCCTTTCCGTGATTTGGCTAAGCGAAAGATTGCCTATGTCCAAGTTGGAGGGGCAAGTGATAATCAATTCGTAGAGACCCTCCGAAAGTATACACAGGTAGATGCTTATTTTCTTCGCAAAGGGTTTACCTCTGGAGAACGTGAGCATTTGATGAGCCAATTGGACGAATACAATACAGTGATTATGGGGATGTTCGACATGAGTAAGTATTCATCTAAACGATTCGGCATCACGAAACAATCTGTAAAGCTGTCCGCTAACCTTCGAGCGAAAGGCAAAAAGGTCGTCGTTTCTTTGTTTGGGAGTCCGTATGCGTTGAAGTATTTCGGTGAGGAAGATGCAATTGTGGTAGCCTATGAAGCAACAAAGGATGCAGAGGTAGCAAGTGCTTCTGCCTTGTTTGGAGGGTTGAAGATCAGTGGCCAATTGCCTGTGACAGCCTCAGAGCAATTCAAAGAGGGCACGGGAATCAATATTGCCTATACAACTCGCTTCGGATTTTCTCTACCTGAAGAGGAGGGATTGGATAGCGAAGTGCTAAATCGTATTGATTCTATTGCGCAATACCATGTGCGAAACCGTGCAACTCCAGGCTGCGCCATTCTCGTTATTCGAGGAAATAATGTCGTATATGATAAGGGATTCGGCCGAACCGAATATGACTATCAGGGACTACCTGTAGACCCATATGAGACAATGTATGATATTGCCTCAATCACCAAGGTTGCTGCCACAACTGCTGTTATTATGTATATGGTTGAACAAAAAATGCTCTCTTTGGATATGCCTATATCCACCTATCTGCCCGAATTGAAAGGTACAGATAAGGCCAGCATTACGATACGAAAATTGTTGCAGCATAAGTCTGGCCTGCCTGCAGGAATAGCCTATCACCTTCGAGTGAAAACCCATAATTCTGCTCTATATAGCCGTAAAAAGACCAAAAAGTATCCGTTAGAGGTTGCTCCGAATCTATATGCTAAGGAAAGTATATCAGATTCTACTTGGTTACGTGTCGTTAGACGAAAGGTAGGAAGTTCTTCTAAGGTCAGATATAGCGATTTGAGCATGGTTATTTTGATGGAAATCATCGAACGAAAAGGAGGACGATCGCTCGAAGAGTGGAGCGAAGACCTTTTCTATGCTCCTTTGGGGATGAGCAAAACCTGTTTCCATCCGAATGAAAAAGGGCAAGCTGATTGGTGCGCACCAAGTGAATACGACCGCTATTGGAGAAAGCGTAAGATTCAAGGGTTCGTTCATGATCCAACAGCAATGATGATGGGAGGTTGTGGTGGAAATGCAGGTTTATTCTCCAATGTATACGACCTTGGGAAGATGCTGTTGATGTTTAAAAATGGAGGCACATATGGCAATCGCTATTATATGAGCGAACATACGATTAAGAACTTTACTAAGAAGCAAATCAATGATAGCCCAAGAGGATTAGGATGGGATCGAAAGGAAACGCGCCCAGGGAAATTCTGTGGGGTCTCACAATATTCGTCGCCTTCAACCTATGGCCACCTTGGTTTTACAGGAACCTCTGCTTGGGTTGATCCACATTATGACATTGTATATGTATGCCTATCAAATCGTACCTATCCTTCTGCATCCAACAAGAAATTTCAGCGTGAGAAAGGCCGTCAGGTCATGATGGGACAAGTATATAAGGCCATTACTTCTTATGAAAAGAAACAACGATTGGCCAAGAATAAGATTAACTAGGGAAGGTAATTCCTCATAACCATATAAAAGGGTCAGCCGATTTCGGCTGACCCTTTTGAATATCTAGACCTATTTTTATGCCTTCTAAAGACATCATTGTACTCATATCTAAATCACATAGCGGAAGCTTCCCTATAGAAACTTCCGCCATTATTATGTATAGAATCGAGATTCTATTTAGTATTCTTCTCTACAACTTTCTTGTAAAGCTCCGTTACCAATTCTAAGGATACCCCAAATATACTCGCAATCCTCTCAAGAGGAAGTAGCTCATTGAATGTACTCTCAATGTAAGTGGAGATTAGGGTTCTCTTTTCTTCTTGCTTTCCTCTGGTAATACCTTCAAGTATTCCCTCTTCCTTCCCCTCTTCTTTACCTTTCTCCATACCCTCAATAAACCTTAAATCCTTTTTGATGTCATAAATAAATGGCATAGTCTTCTGAATTTTGATAACTGTAGATTGTAATTTACGGCTTTGTGCTAATATTTCCAATTGCCTCGAAGCATACTGATTTTTATGTTTCTTCAATCAAATAGCGGAAGCCTCCCTATAGAAACTTCCGCCATTGATTATGATAGAATCGATATTCTATTTAGCCTTCTTTTCTACAACTTTCTTGTAAAGCTCCGTCACCAATTCTAAGGACACACCAAATATACTCGCAATCCTTTCAAGAGGGAGTAATTCATTGAATGTATTCTCAATGTAAGTAGAGATTAGGGTTCTCTTTTCTTCTTGTTTTCCTTCTAATTTCCCCTCTAACTTTCCTTCTAGTTTACCTTTCTCCATACCCTCAATAAACCTTAAATCCTTTTTGATGTCATAAATAAATGGCATAGTCTTCTGAATTTTGATAACTGTAGATTGTAATTTACGGCTTTGTGCCAATATTTCCAATTGCTTATTGCACTTTAATAATCGTTTGTGGTCGCCTTTACAGACAGACAAGATGTGTGTGATAATGTCGCGAATAGCCTTCTCAGTGGTTACATTCCCAAAGTTTGCGAGTATGGCGAATATATTGACCTCTGGAATCCTTGCCTTGAGAAATGCCTTGTACGAGAAGTTTCTGAGGTGTATAACCTTATAGGCACGTACTTGGTTCTTGGGAACGACTTTCATCCTTCGTGGTTCTGCCTCGCCTATGTAACAAACATACTGTAAGATATCATATTGATACCCTTGTTGTTCCCATAGTAAAGCCTTATACATCAATTCACGAGTGTACATATTTGACACATCATTAGTCTGAAACTCGATGTGCAAAATGTCCGTTTCGTTGTTTCGTGTGACTTTAGCAACAAAGTCAGGTCTCCTTTCAATTGTCTTTTGCAACTCCAAGGTTACAGGTTCTGCAGCGTCCATTGGTAAATTCAATAGCTTACTGGCGAACCCTAATGGAAACAAAGGAAGATTTTCCTTGATGATTGAATCATACATAATGTTCCATGGATTTAATGGTTTTCCGAGGTGGAAACCTTAAGCTCTTTTCGCCTTGGAGCTTGGAGAATAAGGGGGCTTTCACCCTTAATTAGTCGAATAAAATGAAGAAACATCAACGACTTTTTTACATTTTTTTCAAAATGACATATAAGTCGTTGATGCTCAATATATAGTGTGAAAGAAAATCCTTTCGAATCTCGTACTAAAATGCCCTTTTAGAGGGTTTGTCTACAAGCCTGTTATATGACTCCCTTTCGGATTGCTAACCGTAAACTTCAGGTCAATGGTATACTTCTCTGCTGGGGCAAGGGTTAGGTGCCACTCCAACATATTGCCGTCTTTCTTCTTCAATACATCGGTATCTTCCTTATAGACAGGTTGGATGAGTTGAACTTCAATCTTCTCATCGGTTGGGATAGGGAAGTGGCTATGTACAATGAGGTATATATCCGTTCGCTTTTTGTTTTCGATGAGGGTTTGGTAGGTGAGGGTCGTTTTGTCCGTTTTGCTGAATATCCCTTCTGTTGCATGGTATCGCCCTTTGATTTTGTGGTCAATGCTAATGGCCTCATCTATGCCTAGGGACACCTCAAAGGTTTCATCTGGGGCAACAAATGCAATTTGGGAGGTGGATACAAATTGATTGTCCATGAATATATTGGTACGACCTGCCAATAGGGGGAAGTCGCTATTATTGGTCACCTTGGCCTTTAGGTAGGCAAAGGGAGATAAGGAGGGAACGCTCACGTATTGGAGGTCGGTTTTGAGGGATTGTTGGAGGATGCTGACCTTTTGGGGTTGGTTGGTGCCTTCGATGGTGGAACGACCTGCGATGTGGAACAAAACCGAAGTGGCCTGAGCATCTACTACTGCGCCTTCTGATACAATTTCATCCGCTACTTCTTCCTCTATAGACATATCCAATTTTTCCATCATAGGAGCCATCGCTGACTTGTTTCGTGCGCCTCCTCGGTTTCTCTCCCGACTAGGCTTATAGAGGTATAGATACCAAGGCTGTAGTTTGGGGGAGGTTCCACTGATATGGGGTTTGGCTGTAGATAAACTCAGTTTGACGTTCTCCCAATTCTCGGAGGTATTCTGGCGAACCATGGCTTGGTAGCCTAAGTAGACGGAGGTGGCATTGGTATCTACCCGTACATCGTAAATAGGATACCAACTTGCACCTCGTACAACATACGTAAGCTGTAGTTCGAGTTCTGCTTCCTCTTTGAGTTCGAGGACGGCTTGGATATTGATGTATTTGCGGGAAATACTGTTGGAGCTAAAGGCCTTGAGCTCTGATTTTACTTGAGCGAGATGTGCCTTTTTTTGTAAGCGATTCTTTTGGTTTTGGAGGAGGGCGTCATCTAGCTTCGCCAATTGGGTTTCGTGTAGGCTGAGCATCTGGAGCCACTTTTCGGGCGATAGGCTGCTTGTATCGGTGGGATTGGTGGAGGCTGTTACTCGATTGGCAATATTCTGGACGAAGGTCTTTTGTTGTTCCAAGCGGGTTTTGGTGGCATCCAAGGCCTCAATCTCAAACAAGATGTCTTGCTTTTCTTCCTGTAGTGCCTTTACCATCTCATGGTTACTTTCGCGGATATGCTTGGTGACACAGCTTACATCTCTCAAGAGTGCTTTGCCTGAGCCTGCCAATTGGATGCTGTTCTGGTCGAGGTTGGAGGGGAGTTCGGGGAATACGATGGATTGTTCTCCCGACGATAAGGTTACTTTGGCTGTTCTGGTTACTTGCGCACGATCCATATAGACCGTCACATGGGTGATACGCGATTCAATTGGTTTCATGTATTATTAACTTAGCTTTTGTATAAAGGGATTTTTATCTATTAACTCAAAGTTAATCATCCCTTAGGCGTATTACAACCCTACTAAAGGCCTAAGTTATCGAGTTCATCTTTTAGTTTATCAAGCTTTGCCTCTAGGTTGTCCCGTTTTTTCTTTGCTTCTTCATAGGCTTGAATCGCTTCTGGTAGACCTAGTTTCTTTTCTATACGTTTTTTACGCTTTTTCTTTGCCCAATCTGCCCTTGTATTGGTTACGCCAAAGATTGCTACAAATAGAGCTGTTAGTACAGAGATGATATGCTTTTTAGGACCTGACACAAAAGAAGGAAGCTTTCCATCCTCCCAACATAAAGGCAATAGTACTTCTACTCCTCCAATAATTAAAATCCCAATAACGGCAGCAAGCCATGAACGCCAATCTCCATACCACTTATGAACTTTCTTAAAGACTTGGTCTTCCAATACTTCTTTCTTGTTTTCGAGTTTGGCAAGTATCTTCTTCTGGTCAATGATTGTATCAACTAATGATAGCTTCTTATCGAGGAGCGTCTCTTTTTTCTTTAAATTGTCTAGATTATTGTTTGAGCCTAGGATGGAAGGGGGAATTACCGTCGGTTTTTTGGGGGGAGGAGCCTGATGGAGAGTCTTCTTACGATGTCTGTTTGCCTGAATAAGCCCATACCTCTCCAATAACCTGAAGGGATCGTACTTCTTATCCAACTTCCCTCTAACAAGCAGCTCCTCTTTATCTATAAGCCCAACCAATTCTTCATACTCAATCAAATACTCAGGTCTATCAGGTAAAGGCACATATTCTATGACCTCTAAGCCCTCTATTTCCTTATGAATTGCACTGAATGTATAATAGACATATCCAAAATGCTGCTTCCGAAAGCTTGGATTACCCAATATCTTAACCGTGATGGTCTTTTCTTTATTATTGGCACGGATAACTGCAAGGGAGTCATTTCCGTTTAGCTCCAATACTACCCCATTTCTCCACTGACAACCTTCGTAGATGACCTTATGACTATCTACCATAAATTGAGAGATGATAGAACGAGGCATAAGTACATACTTAAATACAAAGCCGAGATAGTCCTTTGTTTTCTCCAATTTAGGTAATAATCTTGGCTCCTTAACAGGCAATAAATCAGGAAACAAATGCCCCTTATCTGCTATAGGATAACACAAACGAAAATGCCCCTGCTTATACCCCATCAAATTCACCAAGAACTGTTGCTCTTGGGATGTATAGGGCTTGTTTAGAAATGTTTTATAATGGTTACGCTTATGCTACTCTACCCGACGATTTTTGAGAATCCTCTACTTCTAGCCCAAACAGCCTCTAAAAGGTTATACCAGGCTCTTTTGATCCCCTTCTTTAAGTATTTTCTCAAGAGGTTTATCCCCCTTCTAA
>Ga0163111_10000382_pt1 | contig 26665 bp, 23 predicted proteins | sample CRUFie1St18metaG_FD_109645 | JGI IMG/M metagenome (GOLD analysis project Ga0163111, IMG submission 109645) | Marine microbial communities from the Costa Rica Dome - CRUD Field 142mm St18 metaG | ecosystem: Environmental > Aquatic > Marine > Oceanic > Photic zone | place: Costa Rica: the Eastern... | reverse complement strand
GAGCGCCAGCTGTGAATTCCGAAAGCCGGCACGTAACGACGACGTCCTACGGATCCGTGTCACTCTCGAGGAAATTCGCACGCGGTCGGTTCGTTACAGTTTTCGCTTCTACCTCGACCCTGAGGATGATCCCATTGCGACAGGAAAGGTGGCAGTTGCCTGCGTCCAGTTCAAAGACGGAGAAATTTCCGCAGTTCCGATTCCTGAACCAATTAGAACTGACCTCAAAGCTGCCGCAGCTGCAGCCAAGTCCTGATAATTCAAGTGAGCAATCCTCTTCCCACATCCCCGAAAAAGAAATCCATGAACTGGCTCATTTTTGCGCTTATGACCGTGGCCTGCTGGGGCCTTTACGGTATTTTCCTCCACGCTGGACAAGTTGAAATGCAAGACAAGGTTCTTGGCCGTTACAAGGCCTTCCTCTTCGTCGGGCTGGCGTATTTTATAACAGCAGTGATGGCGCCACTGGTGGTCCTACTGGTCAAGGGAGCAGATTGGTCCATGCCCAGTAAGGGGATGTGGCTTTCGCTGTTTGCAGGGATTCTTGGTGCAATCGGCGCTTTTTGCGTCCTTCTTGCGATGGCCTCGGGAGCAAAAGGGGGGATGAGCCCGGCGGTGGTGGCGATCTCGGTGATGTCGATTATTTTTTGCGGAGCTCCGCTGGTGAATGCGATTGTTTCCATATGCATGGACCGTCCAGAAGGTGGACTCGCGGCGGTTCCGTGGCAATTCTTCTGCGGGATTCTCATGGCGGCGTTAGGAGGCTTCATGGTGGTGAAGTTCAAGCCTGCCGGATCTCATGGGGCTCCCCCGGCAAAACCGGCGGTGGAATCTCAGGTGAAGCAGTAGCGGGGAAAACCCTCCGGGAAGACTGGACAGATTTCGGAAATGATGCCCCTTAGCGCCATCAACGATCTGTTTGAGGCTATCCTGCCTGCCAATGCATTTTATGGGGCAAAACTGGGCAGTCTCGGCGTGGTCCAGAGCATGGAGGAATTCAGAGACCGGGTGCCTTTTACGACAAAAGACGAATTAGCTGCTGATCACGAAGCGCATTCCCCTTACGGCTCAAACCTTACTTATCCGCTGGAACGCTATACCCGTTTTCACCAGACAAGTGGAACGCGGGGAAATCCTCTGGTATGGCTCGATGATCCAGAGGGGTGGAACTGGGTTCTGAAATCGTGGCAGTGGGTGTGGAGGCAGGCTGGAGCCGCTCCCGGAGATAGTGGCTTTTTCCCGTTCTCATTCGGCCCTTTCATTGGGTTCTGGTCTGCTTTTGAGGCTGCAACAGAGATGGGTATTCGGGCAATACCGGGAGGAGGTCTTTCAAGTGAAAACCGCCTCCGAATGATCGAGCGCCATCGCCCGGACTTTATTGCGTGCACTCCTACCTACGCTCTCCATCTTGCCAACGTCGGCAAGGAAATGGCTCTCCCGGTTGGGGAGTTGGGCGTCAAAGCGTTAGTGGTGTGCGGTGAGCCCGGGGGAAGTATTCCGGAAGTGCGGAGGCGCCTTCAGGGTGAATGGAACGCGCGAGTTGTGGATCACCATGGAATGACAGAGACAGGTCCAGTAACTGTGAGCGATCCGGAAAATCCTGAGGTCCTCCGAATTTCGCCTAATGCTTATCATGCGGAGGTCGTTGAGGCTGGTAGCGGAATCCCCGTTGCGGCAGGCGAGATCGGGGAGCTCGTATTAACAACTCTTGGTCGTTACGGATCACCACTGGTCCGCTACCGTACGGGAGACCTCGTTCGCCCGGTGAACATCGAGGGCGAAGGCCCAGCTACAGTTGGTTTCCACGGGGGTATTATCGGAAGAGCGGATGACATGGTAGTGGTGCGGGGGGTCAACCTTTATCCCAGCGCCATCGAGGCGGTCGTTCGGGCGGTGGATGGGATCGGGGAATACAGAGTGGAGGTTGATGAGCGTGGCGCGTTACCCGAGGTCAGTCTCACGATAGAGGTCCTCGAAGGAGACTTGGTTGAGAGCGAACTTGAGGCCCACCTCCGGGCTGTTTTTTCCATGAGAATTCCTGTAAGAGCAGTTGGCTCAGGTGAACTGCCGAGTCACGAAGTAAAGGCCAAGCGGTGGAAAGTGATCCGGCAATGATAGACGTTCAGAATGTAAGCAAAGTGTATGAGATGCCAGGGGAGGCAGTTCGCGTTCTCACGGGCATCGACTTTCAGGTAGAATCGGGAAAGACAGCTGCCGTCGTTGGTCCTTCCGGTAGCGGAAAAACAACTCTGCTGAACCTTTTGGGCGCATTGGACCAACCAAGCGAAGGCAAGATACTCATCGATGGCAGCGATCTTTCGTCCTTCGATGCAGAAACGGCTGCAACTTTCCGCAATCGCTCGCTGGGGTTTGTCTTCCAGCACCATCATCTGCTGCCGCAGTGTACTCTTCTGGAAAATGTTGTTCTTCCTCGACTCGCTGGCGGTTGGGAGGAAGCAGAGTCAGAGACGGCGGCAAGGGCGGAGACCCTGCTGGAAAATGTGGGCCTTCAGGATCGCCTCACTCATTTTCCTCACCAGCTCTCCGGTGGTGAAAGATTGCGTGCTGCTCTTGCCCGGGCACTCGTCAACCAGCCGAAGTTGATTCTTGCGGATGAACCTACGGGCTCACTGGATCTTGAGACGACAGAAGTGGTTGCGGAGCTTTTGGGCCGCCTGAATTCTGAGATGGGAGTGACGCTGGTCGTTGTTACTCATAATAGTGCTCTTGCCCGCAGGATGGGAAGTCACTTTGAACTCCGTGGGGGCCAACTGGAGAAGCAATGAATGCGCTGAAGTTCATCCGGCGCGGGATCTGGCATTACAAGTTGTCCTATCTCGGGGTAGGTGCTGGTGCGGTTCTGGGCGCGACGGTATTGCTCGGAGCTCTTATTGCCGGGGATTCCGTGAAGGAAACTCTCCGTCAGGTTGCGGGCCAGCGGGTCGGGCAGGTAGGGCATGTGTTTGCAGCCGGGGAGGGGTTTTTCAGGGACGCTCTGGCAGATGATGTTGAGGCCGGCAAACTTCGGGCCGCGCCGGTCCTTCTGCTGCGAGGTCAGCTCAGTGCCTCGGAAAGCGGGCGGGCGCAGGGCGGCGTCCAGATCCTTGGAGTCGATGAGCGTTTCTGGTCCTTTGCGCCAGAGGGAGAGAAGTCCGTAGCCCTTGGATCCCGGGAAGTTGGTGTAAACAGCTATCTGGCAAAGTCCTTGGATCTCGGGGATGGAGACTCGGTCATTCTTCGGCTGCAGGAGCCTGGAATGCTTTCCCGCGATGCTCCACTCTCCGGTGAGGCTGAGGACGTCATTAGCTTTCGGGCGAAGGTGCGGAAGGTGGTGGGACCAGGCCAGTTCGGCCGATTCAATCTACAGTCTACTCAGCTTCCTGTGCCCACGATCTTCGTGCCTCTCAGCCGATTACAGCAGGTGGTCGAGCAAGACGGTCGGGCCAACCTCCTTCTGCTTTCTTCTACGGAGAACGAAATAGTCGATAGTGGGGAGTTGGCCAGCCATATCAGAAGGGGGATGGCTCTCGAGGACTATGGGCTTTCAATCGTGGATGTCCCTCTCGCAGGGGCCTCGGAGATTCGGTCGAGCCGCATTTTCTTCGAGGACCCCATTGTCCGGGTGGTCAGGGAGCGATTCCCGGCGATGGTGCCGGTAACCAGTTACCTCATTAACACCTATGCGGCTAACGGGAAGGAGACTCCCTATTCCATGGTGGCAGCAATACGGGCTGAGGGAGCCTCTTTCCTCCCTGCAGATATGGGCGGGAAGGACATCGTGGTTAACGAGTGGTTGGAGGAAGACCTCGACCTGAAACCGGGGCAGGAACTAAGCTTGTCCTTCTTTAAATTGGTTCGGGGTAATCAGCTGGAAGAATCCACGGCGAGTTTTCGTGTGCGGCAGAGTATCGAACTTGAGGGGCTTGCGGCGGATCAGCTTTGGATGCCGGATTTTCCAGGAGTGGCTGAGGCAGAGGACGCACAAGACTGGGCTCCGGGGTTACCCCTGGACCTTGGCAGGATCCGGCAGAAGGACGAGGACTACTGGGACGCCTACCGGGGAACGCCCAAGGCATTTATTTCCGAGGAGAAGGGAAAAGAGTTATTCGGCAACAGGTGGGGAGACTTTACTTCGCTCCGCGTCCCGACTGCAGAGATCTCCGCCAGCGATCTGGAGAGCGAATTACTATCACTCCTGAGGCCAGAGATGGCCGGCTTACTTCTGCGCAATCTTGGAGAGGAAGCAAGAGCGGCAGCGAAATCTCCTGTCGATATCGCGACTCTCTTTCTCAGTATGAGCGTTTTCTTGATTGGGGCTTCGATTGCCCTGACCGCGATGCTCTTTCGATTCAACGTTGAGCAGCGCAACAGGGAGAGCGGGCTGCTTGCTGCGGTGGGGGTTTCTCCAAAAAGGGTTCTCCGATGGCGGCTGATGGAAGGATTCGTGATTGTTTTTGTCGGTGGGGCCGTGGGGCTGGGCCTTGCGATCACCTACTCGACATGGATCCTTCGTTTTCTGGAAACGATATGGAGTGACGGGAGTAGCGGCCAATTCTTCATGCTTCATTTAAACCCCAATAGTATTTTTGCCGGATTATGTATTTTCATTTTTCTGGCGATGACTGCGATCTGGTATTCCATGCGGAAGCAGGCGCGGAGGAGTGCCACGATGCGACTGGAAGCAGGATCTGAGGAGATTCGGGGGCGCCGACCCATATGGCGGCTTGTTTCGGTAGCGACTTTTTGTGTTCTTGCGGCCGCAGGATGTCTTCTGGGAAGAGAGTCGATGGGGCCTCAGGCGGCCTTTTTCCTCTCCGGAATGTTTCTTCTGGTTGCTGGGCTGCTGGCCTACCGGGTGCGCTTGGAGCGCATAGCGAAAAAAAGATACCCCTCGATGTCTACGCAAGCGATGGCGACTCTGAACAGTGTGCGCCGCCCAGCGCGCAGTCTGGTGGTCGTTGGAACAATGGCTTGTGGGATCTTCCTTGTTATAGCTGTCACAGCTTCGAGAAAGCACGTTGGAGCAGGATGGGTGGAAAAGGAAAGTGGTGCCGGAGGATTTAGCCTATGGGTCGAAACCACGAGCCCGATTAATCGAGCAGCGGATGCCAAGAAGGATCCGGATTACTTTGAGCTTGGGGATTTGCGGAATATTCTCGGCGCCGTTCGCCCTTTCCGGATGGGAATCGGGGATGACGCAAGCTGCTTTAATTTAAATACTGCGGCCCGTCCCCGGCTTATTGCAACCGACACTGGTGCTCTGGCTGCGCGAGGGGCCTTTACAATCAAGACGGTTGCCGAAGGGGTCGACCAAGAAGATGGCTGGAATCTCCTGGGGCAGCAGTCTGAGCCAAGAATACTTCCTGCGTTTGTTGATGAGACCACAATGATGTGGGTTTTGAAAAAGAAAGTAGGAGACCGGATCACATACCAAGATGAACGAGGAAAGGATTTCGAGGTGCAGATTGTGGGATCCTTGGCCGACAGCGTTTTCCAAGGGAATATGATTGTGGATGAAGCTGCCTTTCTCAGGTTTTTTCCTTCGCAGGAGGGTTACCGCTTGTTTCTAGCCGATGCCTCCGGGGACCCCGTGCAGGCTCGGGAAGCGCTGCAGAAAGCCACTGCGGATCGCGGAGGTGCGGTAACTCTTACACAGGAAAGGCTGGAAGCCTTTAACAGCGTGCAGAATACCTACATTTCCATCTTCCATGTTCTGGGAGGCCTCGGCCTCATTCTGGGGAGTGCGGGACTCGGGATTGTGACTGCCCGCAATCTTGCTGAGCGGCACAATGAGTTTGCCGTTCTTAATATTATCGGAGTGGCACACAGAGTCATACGGCGGATTATTTTCAAGGAGGTGAGGTCATTTATTGGCTGGGCCCTTGCGGTTGGCCTGGCGGCCTCATGTATAGCGATCCTGCCTGTGTTCTCCGGCGCCCCGCCGGTAGAAACGCTCTATGGCCTGGGAGCGATGGTAGTCCTTATTGGCGCAAATAGTCTCTTCTGGGCCTTTATTGGTTATCTGGTCGCCTACCGCAGGCCTTCTGGAATCGGGGCATGAAGTCTGCTCTGCTTCTTGTGCTTGCTGGGAGGTTACCTAGGCTTCAGCTGTGAAGGCTCTTATCGTGGTTCTTTTTATGTTCGCTCCTACAGTCTGGGGCGGTGATTGGATTAATCTCTGGCCGGGAGAGGCTCCCGGAGCCAAACGCCCTCCAGCAGGAACTGAGACCGGTGGAAGTAATTGGAGATTTTCTCATACGGAGGTTCCCCAATATAGTTTGTTCCCGGCAGAAGAACCGAGTGGGACGGGGGTTGTCATCCTGCCCGGTGGGGGCTATGCCAACCTCGCAGCTGATCACGAAGGACGGCAAGTCGGAGAGTGGTTCGCCAAACGGGGCGTAACGGCCATGGTGGTCAAATACCGGGTTAGCGCCAACCCGGCACTTGGATATCATTATCCTGTTCCTCAAATGGATGCTCGGCGGGCCATTCGGACAATGAGGTCAATGTCTGAAAAGTGGGCTGTTGATGTCGGCCAGATCGGGGTTATGGGGTTCTCGGCTGGAGGTCACCTCTGCTCTACTGCCGTCACGATGTTTGATGATACATTCAAGCAGGAGACAAGGGACTCTATCGATCAGGTAAGCTGTCGGCCCGACTTCGGAATCCTCTGCTATCCTGTAATTGCGATGGGACAACCCTATTGCCACGCGGGTTCGGTGAGAAACTTACTGGGCGTGGAGCCCTCTCGAGAATTACTCGACCGGAACAACACGGCGCTACGAGTCACGGAACGCACCCCTCCGATTTTTCTTGTTCATTCTGCAGATGATCGAGCTGTTCCTTTACGCAACGGCACGGAATTTGTGGAGGCGTGTGCAAAGAAGGGAGTACCAGTGACATGCCATATTTATGCCAAAGGGGGCCATGGGTATGGTCTGGGCCGAACCGGAGAATCCCAAAACTGGCCTGCTCGTCTGGAAGATTGGATGCGGAGTTACGGATGGATGGATTGAGCGGTGGTCAGGGACTGGCATCTCTCGCTGAGTGCCAAGAGTGATGGCTTATCTTTCGGACGATGTCTCCTCGTGTTCGTCGTTCTCTCCGCTGAAATCCACTTTCTCGACAGTAGCTCCTTCCCTGAGGCTGGCAGCGAATTTCCGAAGCGCGTTCCGGCGCTTCTCGAATTCTACGCGATGGGCAATGTCCTCCTTAACCTCATTAAAGTCCCGAACCGTAGCCGGCTTGATCTCAGCGATCTTAAGGATGTGGTAGGAGTGCTCGTAGGCGATAACGGGGCTCACCTCATCAAGCCGCATCGTGAACATGATTGATTCGATTGGGTTTGATGGTCGATCAAATGTGATCCACCCCAGATCAATTTCTCCGGATTCCTTCTCGGTTTCCACCTTCGCGATTTCCTCGAAGTTGGCGCCATCAACAAGTGCCTCACGGAGCTCACCCATCTGTTCCAGCAAGAGGACAGGATCCTCATGCTTCTCAAGAGACTTCATGAAATGAAGAACTCGCACCTCGGCAGTAGTACGGAATTCTCTTTCATTGTTCTTGTAGTAGTTCTGGACGTCCTGATCAGAGACATCAGTTTGACCTGCCAGAACTCCATCGAGAAATTTCTCCATACGCAAGTTGGCTTCACACTCATCCTGCAGACTGTCGCGCTGCGCCTCCAACATGTCCCAGCTTGCCCCATGTTTACGATACTCCTTCAGGGTGGTCTCAAGCCGTTCCTTAATCTCTTCTTCAGGAAGATCGGGGAATTGAGCTTCGGCCTCCTGCGCGATTAAGACGGAGTCTATGACCTCTTCCTCCGCCTGCTCCATGAACTCAGGATCCCGCTCGCAACAAGATACCTGAAGGCGGGCTTCGGCTTCGGATTTGATCCGGGCAAAGGCGTCCTCGAGAAGATTCGGGTCGATAAGCTCTCCGTTAACGCGAAGCATGTCTGAGAGGTAGCGGTGGAGGGTTCAATCGCCAATCCGAAAGAATATCTCAGTTTGCTACGATATTAACCAACCGGCCTGGGACAATGATGACTTTCCGGACTTCGAGGCCCTCTATGAGCGCTGCAATTTTGGAGTCCGCCAGTGCGGATGATTCCAATTCCTCATTCTCGGCCGCAGCAGCGACCTGTATCCGGGACCGGACTTTTCCGTTTATTTGAACAACCATCTCGATCTCATCTTCCACCAGCAGAGACTCGTCGCAGGCGGGCCAGTCTGCTTCAAGACAGGAGCCCTTATATTCTAGCTGTTCCCAAAGTTCCTCGGTGAGGTGGGGGGCAAAAGGGTTGAGCAGGATAAGGAAGGAGCGGAAAAGCTCGTGAGGGACTTCATTCTCGGAAGTGAAGGCGTTGATACATTCCATCATCTGGGAAATTGCCGTATTAAATCGAAGCTTCTCGATGTCCTCTCCAACTTTTTTGATCGTTGCGTGCGTGACCTTATGGAGGCCGGGTTCCCCGGGATAGTCGCCAAGTTTGTTCCCCTGCGCCCATTCGCCCTCCTGAGTGATTACCATTGCGACTCGCCAGACCTTGGCGAGGAAGCGCGATACCCCCTCGACACCCTGTGTGTTCCATGGCTTTACCTGCTCGAGGGGGCCCATGAACATCTCGTAGAGCCGGAATGCGTCAGCGCCATATTCTGCCACTACGTCATCAGGATTAATGACGTTGCCGAGCGACTTGGACATCTTGCGGCCATCTTCACCCATAATCAGGCCCTGATTGACGAGCTTTTGAAACGGCTCGGCCGTATTGAGATGCCCGAGGTCATTCAGGATTTTATGCCAGAAGCGGGCGTAAAGCAGATGTAGCACTGCGTGCTCAGTCCCTCCGATGTAGAGGTCCACTCCTCCTGCATGTCCTTTACCTCCCAGCCAGTAGTCTCTTGCCTCAGAAGAAACAAAACGCTCGCTATTTTTCGGATCGCAATAGCGCAGGTAATACCAGCATGACCCGGCCCACTGGGGCATGGTGTTTGTTTCGCGCCTTGTCCCATCGGAGACCTCAACCCAGTCAGTGGCTTTTGAGAGGAGAGGCTCGGGTTCTCCGGAGGGGTTGTAGTCTTCCAGGTCCGGAGCAAGCAGGGGCAATTCACTTTCTGATAGAGCTTCATGATGACCATCCTTCCAGAGGATGGGAAAGGGCTCACCCCAGTATCGCTGGCGGGAGAAAAGCCAGTCCCGCAGCTTGTAGTTGACCTGAGCTTCACCATGCTTGTTTTCCTCAAGCCATTCCTTGATTGCTCTTTGAGCTTCAGGGGTTGTCATTCCATCGAGAAAACCTGAGTTCACTGCCTTGCCATCGCCGGTGAACCCCTGCCAAGCCGTGTCATCTTCAGGCTCAACTACCTGAACTACAGGCAGGTCAAACTTCGTCGCGAATTCGAGATCGCGGCTATCATGGGCAGGCACTGCCATGATGGCCCCAGTGCCATAACCCATCATGACATAATCAGCGATCCATACTGGGATGGGTTTGTCATTAACTGGATTGATGGCAAAAGCTCCCGTGGAAACGCCAGTCTTCTCCTTGTTGAGCTCTCCGCGTTCCATCTCAGACTTCGTCGCGCAAAGCCTCCGATAAGAGGTGACGGCCTCTTGTTGCGAGTCGGTCGTGATCTGGTCTACCAGAGGGTGTTCTGGGGCGAGGACCATATAGGTAGCGCCAAAAAGGGTGTCAGGTCTGGTAGTAAATACCTCAATTTCTGCGTCGTTAGGGTGGGCCAGCGAAAAAACCACACGCGCCCCCTCGGACCGTCCGATCCAGTTGCGCTGGAGCATCTTGATCCCCTCAGGCCAGTCGAGATCCTCAAGTTCGTCGATAAGCCGTTGGGCGTATGCTGTTATGCGCAGCATCCACTGCCGGAGAGGACGCCGTTCAACCGCGTGTCCCTTTTCTTCCCACTCCGAGACTTCCTCATTCGCGAGGACCGTTCCAAGGCTTGGGCACCAGTTCACGGGGGCCTCTGCTACATACGCAAGTCGGACTCCATCGATTTGCTCCCTCGTCCATCCCCGCTCCTCCAGTTCAGAGACGGGCCGGGCCCGCTGGGAAGCGGTATCAAAGTAGCTTTTGTAAATCTGCAGGAAGATCCATTGTGTCCACCGGACGTATCCGGGGTCCGTGGTATTTACCTCGCGTTCCCAGTCGTAACAGAATCCCAGCATCTTGAGCTGGCGCCGAAAGTTGTTGATGTTGTTCTGTGTATTGATTCTTGGATGCTCTCCGGTCTTCCGGGCGTGCTCCTCGGCGGGCAGGCCGAATGCATCCCAACCCATCGGATGGAGAACATTGAAGCCGTTTTTGCGCTTGTAGCGAGTGATGATGTCCGTAGCGGTGTAGCCTTCGGGGTGACCCACATGCAACCCAGCTCCGCTCGGATACGGAAACATGTCGAGGGCATAGAATTTAGGTGCGGAACTATCGAAATCAGGGTCGCCTGGTCCGGGCATGCGGAACGCCTTACTCTCATCCCAACGCGCCTGCCACTTTGCCTCGAAAGTATTGAACGGATACGGTTTGCGTCGGTCACTCATAGGGGGTTTGTTCTTCTGAAACGGGGCGGGAAGGTGGCAGATAAGCTGTGACAGGGCAAGCGCCCTGCGTCCGAGTTGTGCCGGCAAATGGCGGAGAGCCAGCTATTCGATCGAATTGTAAATCAGCGGCTTGAGAGCATCTTCGAGAAGAAAGTCGAAGGGGAAGGTTTGCTCCATGGTGACAACGACAAGTTGATCAGCTGGTGAAATCCAGAAGTGGGTGCTCAGCATTCCCCCCCAGCCGTATTCACCGAGACGTCCTGCCTGATTCCAATCTTTCTGGCTGACCTTGACCGAGAAGCCGAGGCCAAATCCCGTGCCGTGCCTCAGGTTTCCCGGGAACCTTATGGGCATCGCCGGGCCAGAAAGGTGATTCCGGGTCATTTCTTCCACGGTCGTCTTCTGGAGGAGCCTGTGGCCGTGCAGCTCCCCGCCGTTTACCATCATCTGCAAAAAGCGGGTGTAATCACGGATCGTCGAAGCGAGGCCTCCACCCCCAGACAGCATCCGGGTCTTGGCGCTATAGGTAAAAAGGTCCGTCGTCCTTCTTTTTAATGTTCCTTTTTTGTCGGAGTCGTAAGCCGCAGCCAGCCGCGTTCTTTTGTCCTTGGGGATCACGAAGCCAGTGTCAACCATGCCAAGCGGAGTAAAAATCTGAGACTGGAAAAATCGATCGAGAGTCATGTCGGAAACTTGTTCTACTACGGCGCCCAGAAGATCCGTAGAAATTCCGTAAAGCCAACGCTCTCCAGGTTCAAAGGCCATCGGAATAAGCGCGGCCTTCCTGCAAAACTTGCGAAGTGGGATTGTCTCGAGGAGTGAGCCGTTCTCCTTATGCGCCTCGTCAATCGCTGGAATGCCGATATTTCCGTAGGAATAGCCCGAGGTGTGACACAAGAGATCTTTGATCGTGGTCGGCGTTTTTGGAGGAAATCTGTTTTCGTCTTTCCAGACCTTGGCGTTCTTAAACTCAGGCAGGTATTTGGAGACGGCGTCCTCAAGGTGAAGCTCGCCCCGCTCAACCAGCATCATTGCCGCAACCGAAGTAACAGCTTTGGTCATGGAATAGATACGGAAGATGGTGTCTGACTCCATCGGTTTTTCGTTTTCGATGTCCCGCAGCCCAAAGGACTCCGAGTAGACAATTTTTCCTTTTCGAGTCACCATCACGGAGGCTCCGGCAATACGGTTTTCACGGATCAGAGACTGAACTTTGTCTCCAACCAACTGGAGCTTGTCCCGGGACATTCCTACCGTAGCAGGGTCAGCAACGGGCAGTTCCCGCGAAGAGGGCTTCCTCGCCGTGGAGAGTCCGGTAATAAGAATCAGGAACAAGATAACCGCAAATGGCTTCATATAGGTGTTTGTCTCTGATCTTACCCACGAAGGCAAGTGGCCTCCCCGCGAGTCATTCGCAAAGTGGGGAAAGCAAAACCCCGCCGCGGTAGCACCGAAACCACGGCGGGGCCTCTATCGCTCTTCCCCGAAGAGAAGGAGCGAAGAATCTGTTGCTTGTTGACCGGGAGACCAGGAAGGGCTGGACCGGGCTGTAAATCCTTGGTCGGGAAAATCTGTATCGAGTGATATTGAGAAGGGCAGGGGATACTCGCCAGAGAATTTCTTATTTTTTTCTTGGCGAGAACCCTATTTTTCAAAGGTTACGCAAGGGCCTTATTCTGGGCACAGGGTCAGGACTGCTGGCGGAGCGATTTTCCCTCGAGACGGCTCGAAAGCTATATGGCTCGTTTTCGCCCTTTATTGAGCGGAACTGTTGAAGAGGATGGGGGGATGATCCCCTTGCTGATCGCCACACGGAATATACATAAAACCGAAGAAATAGCATCAATACTGGGGGAGGGATATGACGTCTCTGACCTCACGGCGCTTGCAGGCGCTCCGGATGTTGAAGAGACGGGATCTACCTTTCTTGAGAACGCGGTGCTTAAGGCGGTGGCTATCAGCAGCATGACCCGGTCATTAGTCCTAGCGGATGATTCGGGCCTTGAGGTTGATGCTCTCGAGGGAAGGCCGGGTGTTTACTCGGCTCGCTATGCCGGACCGGCGGCAAAAGATTCAGACAACAATGCCAAGCTGTTATCGGAGCTCGTCGGTGTGGTAAAGGACGGTAGAACCGGAAGATTTCGTTGTGTCATGGTGGTGGCTGAAAATGGGAAAATTCTGGAGGAGTTCTCGGGCAGTGTGGAAGGACGGATTTTGGAAAAGCCCCGAGGCGATGCTGGTTTTGGCTACGACCCCCTTTTCGTTCCAAGGGGCGAATGCGAGTCGTTTGCAGAGCTGGGCTCGCACATTAAGAACGGCCTGAGTCATCGGGCCCGGGCGATGGAGGAGGTGTCAGGATGGCTTCGTCACCGCTATGGTGGCGTCACTGGTAGTCCAACGGGAAAGGGGTGAGAGAGCCCCCGGAACAGGCGAAGGATATAGACGCTCTTTCCTGCGAGTGCTATCGTAGGAAAAATTCACAGTCCGTGACATGGAACCCCATCCTCCTGCCTGCCATCTGTGTGGCCTTATCCTCCTCGTGTGCTCGTCACGGGGGTGACTACCGCCCCGACTCTGCCACGGCCATTCTAGTCAATGGCAGGGCGAGTGCGCCCAAGGGTGCCCCCCTCGTAGTGAAGCGGGCGATTACAGCAGCAAACCGGATTCACGGAATGCCCTACAAATGGGGCGGAGGCCATGCGCAGCTTAACGACTGGGGTTATGACTGCTCGGGTGCGACGTCCTACGTTCTTCGAAACGCCGGGTTGATTCAGGGACAGATGCCTTCAAGAGGGTTTCTCCGGTATGGGCATCGGGGCAACGGAGATTGGATTACAGTATGCGCCCGGAAAGGACATGTGTTTCTGCTTATTGCCGGATTACGTTTTGATACTCAGGGAACCTACCGTCAGGATGGTCCTCGCTGGAGACCTTATCCCCGCTCTACCAGAGGCTATATACTAAGGCATCCGGAAGGTCTCTGAAATTGAGCAGAGACGCGTCAATTGTCCTCAGCCACTTGAATACGTTTGATGACCGCGGGTAGCTCCTGAGCACTGGAAATGACATGGTCTGCAAGAGAGAAATCGCAACAGGAGGTGACACGATTGGGAATAGCGACATTACCCATCCCAGCCGCCTTGGCCGCCTTGATCCCATTGACCGAGTCCTCGATGACAAGACAGCATGCGGGGTCGATTCCAAGGCGCTGAGCAGCCTCGAGATAGAGGTCGGGGGCTGGCTTTATTCGAGGTGCGTCATCGCGGCAGACGGTGATATCAAAATGCTTCAGAAGGCCGATTTTGCTCAGCCACCCATCGACCCAGCGATGCGACGAGCTTGAAACCACTCCCATTAGGAATCCGGATTGCCTGCCCCATTCCACTGCTTCAGGAATTCCAGTCATGGCCGACGCTCCCTCCAGATTTTTCTCTATGGAAGCCTGACGGGCATCGTCCAGAGAAGACCAGTCAATAGGAGCCTTTGTCAGGTTCTCGAGGTGAGTTTTTGGAGACCAAGTTTCGAAGTCGGTTCCGATGCACTGGTTGAAGACTTCCAGAGGCAGGGCATGCCCGTGATCCTGAAATGTCTGGAGCCACGCTTGGTAAATCGGCCATTCGGTGTCAACGATCAGGCCGTCGAAATCGTAGAGGAGGGCGCGGGGAGTAGTTTGCATCAAAAATGGGTTCAGGCCGTGGGTTAGCGGAGGGAAGAGGGTCTATCTTTTCCTCGCACCTCGGGAGTGGCGGAGGGAGAATGCCATATGCGCTTGATTCTGACCATTTCTCTTCTTGCCTGTAGCCATGCGGCGTTTAGTGCCCCAAAACCCGAAGTCCGGAAGCCCGACGAGGTTGTTGTCTACCGCAAGACGACACAGGCTGAACTGGAAATCGAGATTTTCCGGCCGCAGGGTTGGAAAGCTGGAGACGCACGCTCTGCGGTAATCTTCTTTTTTGGAGGGGGTTGGGTTGGTGGCTCTACGACACAGTTTCATCCACAGGCTACGAGATTGGCTTCCCTGGGGGTAGTGGCCTACTGCGCCGATTACCGGGTCCAGAGCCGGCACAAGACGACTCCTTTCGAGGCCGTATCTGATGCTAAGGCTGCTATTCGATGGATCTGGCGTAACGCAAAGAGCCAAGGTGTGGATCGGGATCAAATAGTTGCAGCTGGAGGATCGGCGGGGGGGCACCTTGCTGCCTGCTGTGGGCTGATTTCCGGTCACGACGATGTCCGTGAGGGAGAGCCTGTCTTTATTCCGGCGGCAATGGCCCTTTTTAACCCCGTCATTGACACCTCGCGGAAAGGGTATGGATACGCAAAGTTAAAACAGCGCTACCGCGAACTCTCCCCGGTGGAGCACGTGCACGCCTTGGCTGCACCTACTCTCCTGCAAGTGGGATCTGCGGATACCACAACGCCTCCTGCAGGGCATGAGCTTTTCAAGGCCCGGATGGACAAGAGAGGACGTAATTGCAGCCTGTTCATAGCAGAAGGCCAGAAACACGGGTTCTTCAACCCGCGAGGAGACAACAGCCAATATTGGTCGACTCTTGGAAGAATGGAGGCATTCCTCCGCAAGGAGGGGCTTTTGAAGGCCGCCGGGAATTAGTAACTGTCCTCTCCGCAGACGCGTAATTAACGCCGTTTTGCCTCAGGGTAACGAGCAAGGATTCCTCTCATCCGAGAAAGCATCTCGGAGTTTTTCTTTGCGAGGTTCTTCTGCTCCACGGAGCTCTCTCCATAGTCATAAAGTTCGAATTGGGCGGTCTCGGCAGGAGCCCCGGGTTTTTTCCATTCGACCATTCGGAATCGCTCCGTCCTGATAGCCCTGCCAATCACTCCTCCTCTCCGTGGGTAGCAGTGGAAAGCATGGTCCCGTATTCGAATAGAGGGATCCTTGAGAACCGGGAGGAGGCTTTTGCCGCTTATCGGTTGAGGGCCCTCTGGCTGGGGCAAGCCACTGAGCTCCGCAAGGGTTGGAAAGAGGTCTACACTTTCCGCCAGCTGTCTGGTGGAGGCTCCCTTTGACGTCACACCAGGTGCCACAACGATGAGCGGAATGCGGGTTGCTTGCTCGTAGTTCGTGTGCTTCGTCCAGATGCCGAGGTCTCCCAGATGGAAGCCATGATCTCCCCACAGAACGACGATGGTATTACTAGTGAGGTGCAGGCGGTCCAGCTCCGTCATGACTTTTCCTACTTGTGCGTCCATGTAGCTGACACTCGCATAATAGCCGTGAATGAGCTGGCGTTTCAGTGTTTCCGTGTAGTCCTCATTCTTTTGAGGAACTGGAGAATACATGGCGATTTCCCCGGCGCGCTTATGAGCGATTACCGGAGAGCCCTGAGGATGGTCTGGAAAGGTGGAAAGGGGGAACTTGGACCGGTCGTGAAGGTCCCAGTATTTCTGTGGGGCGCTGAATGGGAGGTGTGGGCGGACAAAACCGACGGCCATGAAAAATGGACCCTTCCGGGTCTTGGCCGCCCGTAGCCGCTTGATGGCCTCGGCTGCAACTCTTCCATCCGCATAGTCTTCATCGCGAGAGTTTGTTGCTTCAAATGCGGCACCTCGCGGGAGAGAGCGAATCCGGTCGAGCTTCTGGTTGGTGAAGTAGGCCTCCTCCCGGGTGAGCTTCCCCCCCCCCGTGCTGGCGGGATCTAGATACTCGATCACCTTGTCGTGGAAATGCGGGACACTGAACGATTCTGGGTCTCCCTCATTCCCATGCCCAATATGAAAAATTTTACCCATCGATTCCGTGTAGTAGCCATGTTTGGCAAAGAACTGGGGCATGGTGACGGCCTCTGGCATGGAACGTCGCAGCTTATGGCCGAGTCCATAGAGTCCGGTTGCGGTAGAATGGGCTCCAAGCATCAGGGTAAATCGAGATGGAGCGCAGACGGCCTGGTTGCAGTAGGCGAGGTCGAATCTCAGGCCTCGTGCGGCCAGTTGATCCAGATGGGGGGTCTTGGCATACGGGTCCCCATAGCAGCCCAAGGCAGGCTTTAGATCATCAACGAGAAGAAGGAGAATATTGGGAGGGCTTGTTGGAGGATCCTCCGCCCGGCAATGTGCCTGATCCAGCAATAGTGCGGCAGCGAGAACAACTGAAATCCGAAGACGAAGTGGCATGGAGTTAAATTAGCGGGTGTTGCAAGGCTCCCACCAGCAAAAGTCGACTGTGCGCTAACACAGACTCGTCCAGTAAGGAAAAGAGATCTTCCTTGAGCGGGAGGAAGGCGTCAGGCGTCCCGGATCTCACGGATCGCTTCCCCAATGTCAGGAGCCTTGAAGGTCGAGGAACCCGCAACCAACACGTTTGCGCCCGCGGCCGTGGCCGCCGGAGCGGTCTCTGGATCGATACCACCATCTACCTCAATATGAAAAGAGAGGGAACGCTCGTCCCTGATCTTTGCCGCCTTTTCCACTTTGGGCAGGACTTCTGGCATGAACGCCTGCCCCCCGAACCCCGGGACAACAGTCATGACCAGAAGCAAATCAATCTGTTCAAGATACGGTTCCACTGCCTCCAGAGGAGTGGCCGGGTTCAGAGCGATACCACTCTGGCAACCTCCATGTCGGATCATCTCCAAGGTGTGAGCAACCTCGTGGCGGGCCTCCGGCTCGGCGTGAACGGAGATCAGGTCGGCCCCCGCTTCGAGAAATCTTGGGACGTAGTGCTCCGGCTTCTCGATCATCAGGTGCACATCGAGGAAAATATCATTGGTTGCGTGAATAGCTTCCACCATTGCCGGTCCGAACGAGATATTCTCAACAAAATGCCCGTCCATGACGTCGAGGTGCAGCCAATCTGCGCCAGCGGTGATCGCCCTCGAGCATTCTTCCGCAATACGGGAAAAATCTGCAGCCAATACCGAAGGTGCGACGATGCGGTCGGCGTTGCTCCATTTTTTCACGTGTTCCTTTTAACTGCCCAGCGCTGCATTTCAAGATTTCCCATTCCTTCGCAGCGGGAGGGCGGCTTCGAGATTTGTCGCATCGACAATTTCAGGGTTTGGCTACTGGTGTCATTGTGCTTGCCTCTTGTGAGTGAGTGAAGACCTGATTATCGACCTTGCCAGCGATGCCTATTTCATGGGGCAGGCCTTGCGAGAGGCTCATAAGGCCTACGCCGCGGAAGAAGTGCCTATTGGGGCCGTAGTGGTGCTGGAGGGAGAGGTAATCGCCCGGGGCTGGAATCAGGTTGAGACTCTTCGTGATGCCACAGCTCACGCGGAGATGCTGGCGCTGACTGCTGCACAGAACAGGTTGGAAGACTGGCGGCTGGAAAAGTGCATTCTCTACGTGACGAAGGAGCCGTGCCCCATGTGTGCTGGAGCCATTGTTCACTGTCGTCCGGAGCGTGTGGTGTTCGGGTGCCCTGACCTGAAGGCAGGAGCAGCAGGAGGGTGGATTAACCTTCTGGAGTCAAATCCTCCTCTGAATCATCGCTGTGAGACGGCCGGCGGGGTACTTGAGGATGAATGCGTTGATCTCCTGCAGCGTTTCTTCCGGGAGGCCAGAGCAAAGACAGCTGTCCGGAGACAGCGGGAGTCGGGGTCTGATGCCCCTTCAGTTGAATAACCGTGAACGAGCCGATCAGGGCTTTCTGCGGAGGAAACATACAAGACCTAGACCAATCGCGCCGAGCAGGGTTGAGGTCGGTTCCGGAATCTGAAAGGTTCCAGCAGGAAACGGTGGGGTTGCCGTGAGGTTCGTTCCGTTATCACTACCTCCATCAAAATTATCGTCTCCGTCCCAAGCGTTGGGACCAGAGAAGGTCCAGTTGTTGGCATCAAAGGCTCCTCCGTTAGCGAGAACACCATCATTTCGGTGGGCCCAGCCGTCAACGGTGTCCCAAGCGGTGCCAGTTCCATCGGTGTTGATGTCGCCGAAGACATCAATGACGGCCTCATCCCCTGCGAACGATCCGGTCGCGTCAAAGAAGAGCTCAATGGCGTCGTCCCCATTATGATTGATGCCATTTCCGCCCACGTGTCCGGGAGCAACACCAAACCACTGGGCAAAATCCTGATCTTCTGTCGCCACGAAGAAAAAACTACCTGCGGAGAGGGCTTGGCTGGGAAGGATGGTCTCAACTCCATCACTTCCTCCTCCATTGTTGGCGACTCCAAGTGCAAACTGTGCCAGGTCGGTGATATCCGTGGTGGCGAACAGTTCCACACCCTTGGGGTCTCCACCAGGAAGGGGCCCATCGAACACGCCTGTGATGATTAACGCTGCCTGGGACGGAAGGGAAAGCGTTACGCAGAGAGTTAGCAGTGCAAGGACCTTCATAGAACAGACTCAAGTTAGCCCAGATTTGTCGAGTAGTGAAACACAATATGAGCAGACATTATTCCAAGTGGTGCGCATTCAGGCCTTGTTAAGCATCATGTGAGGCCTTGTGTGGGCTTGCTGGGCTGCTGCCGGCTATTCTAGCATATAGGCATGTCAGGGCCGGTTCATGCTGTCATTGGTACCGATGAAGGCCGGGTGTCGGAGGAGGCGCTCGCGCTTTTTAATGAGCTTAAGCCCGTCGGAGAGGCAGAGGAGTTCACTAACGATGTGATCGAAGGGACCGCAGCAAATTCGGAGGAAGCCTATCGTAGCTGTGTACGCGCGATTGAGGCGTTGCAAACGGTGGGATTCTTTGGAGCCGATAAGATCGTATGGCTTAAAGGAGCTAATTTCCTGGCGGATGATCGGACTGGAGGGTCGGAAAGGGCCAAGGAGGGAGTCGAAGACCTGCTCGAGGTTCTGAAGGCCGGCATTGGCAACGAAGTAACGTTCCTTATCAGCGCGGCGGCAATCGACAAGCGCCGCGGATTTTACAAATGGCTGCAGAAAAACGGGGAGGTTGCGACATTCGACAAGATCGATGTCTCAAAGGACGGCTGGGAGGATGAAGTAGCGCTGCTGGTGACTACCCGGGCTAAAGAGCTGGAACTCGCCTTTGAGCATGAAGCATTGGACTTGTTTGTCCAGATGGCTGGTGAAGAGACCCGTCAGATTGGCAACGAGCTGGAGAAACTCAGTCTTTATCTCGGTGACAGGAGGCTAATCGAATTAGAGGATGTCCGTCTGATTGTTCCCCTCAGCCGTAAAGGTGTGGTCTGGGAAATTGGAAGGGCTCTTGAGAGCCGGGATACGGCACGGGCGATCTCTCTGGTTGACGCCCAGTTAGAGAAAGGTGAAAGCCCTATCGGACTGATGCGTGCGGCAATCATCCCCACCATCCGCAATCTGTTCATGGCGCGTGTGCTCCTCGATTCTCATCCCAGGCTGCCAACCCATAACGGGCGCTCTTTTACCTCGGCCCTGAACCAGCTGCCGGATGGTGATATTGCATGGCTTCCTCGGACGAAGAGTGGGAGCGTTAACGCATGGGGCCTTTTCTTCGCGATCCGAAAAGCCGGACAAGTTACGATTGGCGAGATGAGTCAAGCGTTGGAATCAGTCTTAAATGCGGACAAGGCTCTCGTAACGACCCAGCTGGATCCTCGAATGGTTCTCCATCGGCTGGTTGCCGAACTTACGGTGGGGATTGGTAAGAGCTGCTCAAGGAAGAGCGCGTGATGAAGAGGCGGACCTTGAAAACGTGTTCTTGCTAAACGGTCCAGTCGTGATGCCTTGAGGGGGTGAAAATTGTCATAACAGGGCTTATCGTAGGAATAGCCGCAGGATTGGCTGGAGCTCTTTGCGGAGTAGGAGGAGGAATTCTCATGGTTCCCGCTTTTGTCCTCGCTCTCGGGATGAGCCAGAAGCATGCAGTTGCCACATCCCTCGCGGTTGTGGTCGTGACCGCGCTGGCCGGGACAGCAAACCACGTCCTCAGGAAAAGTGATCTGATTGACTGGAGGCTGGTTGCCTGCACGGCTCTGGGCGCGGCAGTGGCGGCGTGGTATGGAACAGAGCTCATGAGAAACATGAGCAATCAGCATCTCACCCGGTTATTCGGACTCCTCCTGATTCTCGTCGGGGCGCGGATGTTAATGCTGAAGACGGCCTAGCGCTCGGAGATTGGGGGAACCGGGGAAAGCTCCTGAGGGCCGACGTATTCGGTTAGCGGACGGTAAAGACGATTGTCTTCAAGCTGCTCCATGACCTGTGCGGTCCATCCGCTCATCCGGGCAATAGCGAAGATCGGAGTAAAAAGGTCTGTAGGAAGCCCCAACGAGTAGTAGACAGTAGCAGAGTAAAAATCGACATTAGCGTTTAATCCCTTTCTCTCTTCCATGAGCTGGGCAATGCGCTCTGACATCTGCACCCACTTTGGTTCTCCGAGTTCTTCGGTCAACTTCCGGGCCATACGCTTTAAGTGAGGAGCACGTGGATCGAGAACTTTGTAGATCCTGTGGCCAATGCCCATGATCTTGCGTTTGTTCGTGAGAGCATCTTCGATATAGGCATCTACCTTGTCCACGGAACCAATCTCCTCGAGCATTTTGATGACACCTTCATTCGCGCCGCCATGGAGAGGGCCCTTCAAAGTGCCAATCGCGGATGTGATAGCAGAGTAAAAGTCCGAGAGGGTCGCAACAGTGACCCGAGCTGAGAAGGTAGACGCGTTCATGCCGTGATCAGCATGCAGGATGTATGCGACATCGAGTGTTCTGGTAGCCTGCTCTCCAGGCTCCTCTCCTGTGTAGAGGTAGATGAAATGACCTGCCTCCGAAAGGTCTTCGCGAATGGGAGGAAGCTCAAGCCCCTGCCGGGCGCGGTGGAAGTAAGCTACAATGGTTCCTGCCTGAGCGCACAAGGACATGGCGACTTCACGGTTTGCAGCATGGTCGGGCTCGCCGATCTTTGCCCGGTCGTCGTAAAGCCCAAGCATTGAGACTGCGGTTCGCAGAACATCCATGGGCCCGGCCTCTTTTGGTGCCGCCTTGAGGTAATCAATGACTCCCTGGGGAATCGCCCGCCTGCTGGCCAGATCCTTCTTGAAGGACTCCAGTTGAGCGAGTGTTGGCAGTTCCCGGTGGTAAAGAAGGTAGACCACCTCTTCGTAGCAGCAGTGCTCTACGAGATCATCGATATGATAGCCGAGGTAGGAGAGGCGACCCTCAAGGCCTTCGACGTTTGAAAGAACAGATTCGTTGGCGGTAACCCCTTCGAGGCCTTTGGCGTAGTCGGACACAGATTAAATTTTGGATAGAAAGTGTATGGCCGGTCCCGGAACGGGACGAAGCGCTCCGAGAAAAAAGCGGCATAGACCGTAACGCGCAAGACGTAATGGATGAAGATTTCGAATCGTTTCTTGATTGGAGACTTTACGGTGAAGTCTACCATCAGGGCGTGGTAGCGGTTTACATCATTGCGATCGAGACGACAAGTAGCCGGGGATCGGTGGCTCTCGCCCGGGGGCGCGAGGTCATCAAGACTGCGGAATTCGAGGCATCGAGACGGCCCTCAGAGCTTCTGATGGAGCCCCTCGGGGAGATTTTGGATCTTGTTGGAGAGGGGAGGATAGAGCTGGTTGTTGTTGGCACGGGACCAGGCAGTTACAACGGCGCACGGGTGGGAATTGCAGCGGGACAGGGTATAGGGATTGTTCACCGCTGCCCCACGGTTGGGATTTCTTCGTTGGAGAGCCTGCCTACCGTCCGAACTGGTGGGAGGTGTGTTGCCCTGGGCGATGCTCGGAGAGGCACATTTTTCACAGTCGATCTCAATGGTGGCAGGTTGCTGGCAGCTCCGGTCCTCTCTGAACACCCTCATTTTGAGGAGAGGGTTCAGCAGGCAGTGGAAGATGGGGAGGCTTTGGTAACCTTGGATGAGGTGCACCGCCTCGGGCTGGGGGACTACCAGATCCGTCCGGAGCTTCCGTCAGCCGCATTCCTCCTGGAGTCTTGGTTGAGCCGGGCAGACGACGAGCGGAAGGAACTGGCCGGTGTTCCCCCCCAGCCTTTTTACCTGCGACCTCCACATATCACGAAACCGAAGGAAACCCCGGGGAGAGAGCAAGGAATCGTGCCTGAGTAACTCGGACGACTTATGTTTCGGACTTGGACGAGCGATTACCACGCGCTTGCGCCGGAGCTCAGGACCAGAGTTTGATAGCCTTCATGAGATCGGATTCGCGCCTCCTGCAGGGAGCATCGTTCCCATAGGTGATTGAATAGTGATATTGCAGGAGCTCCTTTGCGAAAGCGGGCTCCCGATCGCTTTGTGCAAGCGAGTGCAACTGCTGCCGCAGGGTGCGGCTGGGAGGCATGGGGTGGCCGTGCTCCTGACAGGCGTGTCGGAATCTTGTGAGATACCCCGGGGGGGTCGGAAGGAGATCTTCGGACACTATTTGCACTGTTGATGGTGATTTTCGTCGAATGCGGAGAAGGCCGAGACACACGGGGAGGAGGCCAAGCCCAGCGCTGAGGGCGAGATAGGTCCAGAGCGTTCTGGCATGTTCTTGGGAGGTAGTGGTAGCGTCCGAGTCGAGCTGCTCGTTTTCAATCAGCGGCAACGGCTCGTTGGCGTCGGCAACATCAAGCAGGGTTCTTGCTCCGGGAGGCGTGGTGTCGAAGACGACCCAGCCTACCCCCTCAAGATAAATTTCGGTCCACGCGTGGGCCTCACTGGCGCGGAACATCATGTATCCAGGGCCCTCATACCACTTACCCCCGCTCCAACCATAGGCAATACGAGAGGGGATATTCAGAGCTCTGCAGAGGAGAGCGCCAGCGGTGGCAAAGAACTCGCAATGGCCTCGTTTCTCGTCCCGTAAGAAATTCAGAATGGGATCGATCCCCTCGGGATTTGTGATCTCGAGGGAATACTGGAAATCCTGCCAGAGAAGTTTTCGCAGGCCGACGAGCCGCGATGCAGCATCGCCGAGCGTCTTACTGGACAGGTTGATAATTTGATCGCGGAGCTCTTCGCCGGATGGAAGTTGTAAGCGCGGAGAGTCCTCTGGCAGGGCTGGAAACCTGAGGTTTGGTAGTTCGCCGGATTCAAGGAGGCCGGTAAGGGTAACTGTTTTTGCGGCCACCTCGTAAGTGTATCCCTTTTCGGGATCCTTCGCCGGGTTGAGGCGGAAAATGCCCGGGTCCACGTGCCGTAGCTGCGGCACCCAGCCTTGGACTGCTCCTTGTGGGGCCGTGAAGAGATCTTCTCCACGGGGGTGGGAGGCTTGAATAATTTCTCCCCTGAGCAGTGGGCCGGGGCGAGTCTCCGGCTGGTTCAGATTAACCCTGCCGCCCTCGTCAGGAGTGAGTAAAGCGGGTGGCATTCCAACGGGTGTCCATGTCGCGTCGTTAAACCGCTCCAGTGCGAAGGCTCGTAGGTATGTTCTGCTACGAAGAAGGAATCCGGTTGTTGAAGGGTCCCGCGGACGGAAAAAAATCTCAGGTTTGTTTGACGGGCGGGCGTTGCTGGTGAGGGGAAGAGGGCGGCGTCCTCTAGTGTCCCAGAGCCAGTTTCCGGAAATACTGCCTCCGTGTGAGGAAAGGCCTTCATCGGTTTTACCTTGAGTGGGTTCACGCCCTTGAGAGAAGAGCGATTCCGCAATACGCAGCGATACGGATTCGGCGTGGGATGGGATCACGGTCAGGAAGCACAGGAAGAGGCACTCGATGCTCAAGACTCCAAGCCCGATTGCGAGATAATCAGACCATGAAGGTCGTCGAAGAGATCGAGCAACAGTGCCCCCCGGACGAACCCGGCGTTGCCAAAGGCCAACTCCGAGGACGAGGACGAGGACGGCGAGGCAGTTACGAAGGACGGGATGCAGTTCTTCCGGCCAGCCGCGCAGCAGGGCGTAGGCGGCGACAACCGTGAGAGCGAGGAAGATGCTGCGCATTAGGAGTTTTTCGGTCAGCCGGACAGGATAAGGGATTTGCTCATGGGGTGGAACTACGAACCTTAAGCGTCCTTGCCCCATAGTTATGCTGGCGAATGTCAACGCTGATGGCGGGTCTTTTTGGGAGAGTGTCGGCCCAGGATTCCGTGGGCATATCGGAGATGATAATGAGTGAGTCATCATCCGCGATCCGCTCCATGACGGGAATCAGATCATGTGCTTCGGTGTCATTTTGGCGTTGTGCCCGGGTGAGCGAGACAAGGAGATTGCCGAAACTACTTCTCGAGGTAACCGGAAGAGGCTCCCATTGATTAAAGTCAGCAAGAAAGGTCGTTGGAATACCGTGTTCACGGAGGTGGCGGAGTGTGCCGCATGCGAGTGAGAGAGCCCATTCGAAGCGATCCGCCCGGATCAACTGACCTGACATGCCAAAGGAATGGAAAAGCACGACGCAATGTCGGGGATAGAAGCCCGGGGGATCATTCTCGCGAACCCGCAGGCCCCGGCATCGGGTGAAGGAGCGCGCCGAGGCAGGCCAGTGGATGTGCTTGGCCGGGTCTCCTGCCTGCCAGGGGCGGATGCCGCGCGGCTCCCCGGGAGCTTGGCCTGATGTGACGCCAGGGAGCAGGGAGGCATCATGAAGGGATCCCTGAGTGGAAAGTTCTCGCGGAATAAGCGGTCGGGGAAAAACCAGAATCTCGTGAGAGACCACCCCTGAGGCTTTGAGGGAAAAAAGCCCGAGAGGCATGGTCGTTTGCAGAGAATACTCGTGTTCGGACAGGGCACTGCGCCCGGGAATCGTTCCCCGAAGATGTAGCTCTGAGGCGGAATTAGCCGCAGTCCATGGGGCAAAGGCCCGGATCTCGACCTGTCCGGCGAGCCTGACTGCGATCTTGATCTGGAAAGCGTCGAGAACCCTGCGCTCGTTATGCAGGAGAATCCTCAGATCAAAAGGATGATCGGCGTAGACTCTCGTCGGTGCCCGGAGACTGAGGGCAAGGGACCCAAGGTTTTGCCGAAGGACGAGCCACGCTCCCGCGAGCAGGAGGCTGCCGCTTAATCCAAGGGTGATGAGAATACCATCCGCTCGAACCCCCCCAAGGGTTATCAGGGCAAGGGAAGCCCCGAGGAGAATGGCACCGCGGCGGGTCAGCATGAAAAGGAAGCTCGAGCTAAGGTTTTGGGGATATTTGAGATCGTAGTGCGCTCAAACGGGTTTCTGGTCAGACAGAAACGGAAGAGCTCTTCAGGGGACAGGGGTCTGATCCAGAGCGGCGTCGAGCAGCGGATCCGCATCCATTGTGTCATCCGTCAAAAGGCGATGACGGAGAACGTGGGGATAGACCGCCTGGACGTGATCGGGATGAACGGCGTTCTGCCCCTCAAGAAGTGCAAACGCTCGAGCGGCAGACTGGAGCGCCAGAGTACCACGGACAGAGCTGGCATGGGCCTGGCCGGTAAGGGACCTCGCCGTCTGGCAAAGAGCGAGAAGGTAGCGTTGAAGGTTGTCCGAGATCGGAACCTCTGCGACCTCCCTCTGGAGGATTGTGAGATTTTCGATGGAGAGCACGGGTTCGGGGGCCTGCCCTCGGCGAGGGGGAGACCCACTTCCATGAAGTTTCAGGATGGCGAGCTGGCACTCCTCCGAAGGCAATGTCATTGGGATCGAAAGAAGGAACCTGTCCAGCTGTGGTTCTGGAAGGGGAAATGTTCCGGTGGAGGAGGTATCATTTTGGGTGGCCACCACGAGGAAGGGGTCGGGAAGATTTTTAGTTTCTCCATCCACAGATACCTGCCGCTCGTTCATGGATTCAAGGAGAGCCGACTGTGTTCGAGGTGAAGCCCGATTGATTTCGTCGGCGAGAAGAAGGTTCGAAAACACAGGCCCCGGGATGAAATCAAAGTCACCACTTTGCTGCCGGTAAAGATTGTAGCCAATAATATCCGAAGGAAGCAGGTCTGGGGTAAATTGAAGCCGCTTGAACATTCCGCCGAGAGACATTGCGAGGGTGGAGGCGAGGGATGTTTTTCCAATCCCCGGGGGGCCCGTCACAAGTGCATGGCCGCGAGCCAGCAGGGCGGTAAGGAGCAGGTCTGCTGCCCGCTCAGAGCCTAGAATTGTCTCATTGAGTGTTGCCCGGAGGGTCTGAAGGGAAGCTTGCAGCACAGGGATGAGTTACCCCGTAACAGCCCGGGGGAAAATCGCAAACTTACGGGATGGGCACAGCGCTTCAGAGGGCGATCAACAGTGGATAGGCTATAAAGCTCTGTTTTTATGGGCAGATCGTTGCCAAGGGTCTATTC
>Ga0163111_10000380_pt1 | contig 26795 bp, 27 predicted proteins | sample CRUFie1St18metaG_FD_109645 | JGI IMG/M metagenome (GOLD analysis project Ga0163111, IMG submission 109645) | Marine microbial communities from the Costa Rica Dome - CRUD Field 142mm St18 metaG | ecosystem: Environmental > Aquatic > Marine > Oceanic > Photic zone | place: Costa Rica: the Eastern... | reverse complement strand
GCTTAATACGACCCCATGGCTTGTTCATAGTTTCAGATTCTTCTTTTTCGGGTTGCTTAATACGACCCCATGGCTTGTTCATAGTTTCAGATTCTTCTTTTTCGGGTTGCTTAATACGACCCCGTGGCTTGTTCATAGTTTCAGATTCTTCTTTTTCTGGTTGCTTTACAGATTCTTGTTCATCAATAGATTCTGATTCTTCTAATTCTTGTTCATCAATAGATTCTGATTCATCTATTTTTTTACTCGGAACAATTAATTTTAGTTTTTGTGATTTACTTTCTTTTATAGTCTTACTTTTAATTTTATCTTTTAATATTTTAATTTTTTGTAAAATTTCCTCATTTTTACTATTAACTAGAATATCATACATTTTATTCATATTTATTGATTCCATATTATATTTATCTGGATTTTTTGTATATTCTACAAGATCTTCAGCACATTTATTACTAATAAATGCTTCTGCTTTCCATGATCTACCTACACGACCTGCTCTACCCATTAATTGGAAAATAGTAAAAATACTATGTTCATTTGAAAATTCTTCAGTAATAAAAACTCTATTAATAGGATAATTTGTACCATAACAAATTGAATTATCAGCTATAATAAAAGCTAATTCATTTGACGATGCTAAATTTAAAATTGTATTAGTATAATTATTACAAAGCATCTTATGCCCTGGACAATAAATTCCAACTCCACAAAATAATAATAGAATAACTTCTTGAGGAACAACAAATGATTCTATAGGTAATGATTCAATATTTAATGGTAATCTTATAAATTTAGAATTTATTTCAGATTTTGCACTTGATGAAAATTTTAAAATATGTTCTTTTGTATTAATTTGACCAAAACTTGGAAATTGTAGAATTGGTTTGTTTTCATCTAATTCTTGTAATTGTTTAGATAAAGAATCTTCATTATCTACTTTTTTAATTAATCTTTCTTTTTTTGAATCATGTGTTGATAATTCTTTCTTATATTTAGATATTAAATGTATTGCTGAAGTAATACCTTCTTTTTTCAATTCATCCATTAAAGGTTTAAAATATTTATTTGCAAATTCATATGGTTCAGTTGTTGCAATTAAATTCATATTTAAAAATCTATACGATTGTGTTGTTCCTATTTTCATATAATCAAGGTCTCCTGTATCTGATTCTTCTTCTGATTTATCCCATGCAAATCCGTCATCATCAGATTGTTCTGAAACTTCTTGACTAATTTTAGATTCAGAGAATATATTTGATGAACATATTTGTTCGATAATATTATTAGGTTGATTTGAAATAATATTTAACATAATCATCACTTGTTCTCTAACTTTATTAAAACTTAAATTTTCTATAGATTTAAAAATATTAGGAATATCAGGAATCCCGGAAATATCATATTCAACACATTGTGAATATAATTTACGCGCAACATTGTGTGTATAAATTCTACCTAAAAATGGGTTCTTCATAATTGTATTAATAATAGTTTTCAATCCATCTTGTGTTTTACATGATAAATGTGGAACTATCAAATCACCATTGTGTGTATAAACATCACATCCAATTTGAATTTCATTTGAGTATACGGTATCAATTTTACTTTTTTCATATATTTTTCTATAATTATTTATAATTTTGGGTAATTTTTCTAGTTCAGGCATTGTTGCAGATGATAAAACAGTCCATTTTGGCATGTTTGACATTACTTTAATATTATCCTGAATTGCAGATGAATTAATGTCATCTGCTCCAATAGTAGGTTCATCTAAAAACATAAAATATCTATCTTGAGGTTTTCCTTTAAATTCATCATAACTCCTATCAGTTAATAGATAATGAGCAACATCTGGTGAACAAATTATCACTAGTCTATCTTTTTCACTTTGACAATTATAGTTATTAGTGATTTTTACCTTTCCATTCTTTTGTTTATGGCCAATTGCAAATGGTATATCCATATTATAGCAATATTGAGCAACTTGTGTCTTAACTGAAGCAAGATTGCAACAAAAAATAAATTGTAAGTGTTCATATTTTTCATTTACTTTTTTAAGTTCTTCCATATATTTAATTAATGCAACAGAACAAGTTGTCTTACCAGATGATATCATAGCATGATATGATAATATAAATCCATTTTCGAAATTTTGTCTAACATAATCTATGACATCTTTTTGATTTTTTCTCAATTGTATTCCTTTTGAAGGAATATATTTATCAAATTCAGTATATATCAATAATTCAGGTGCATGATCATAAATAGTAAATCCATCAAACGGAAAAATCCTTTTAACTTTTCTTAATAATTTATTAATATCTTCAAATAATATTTTCGATATATTGCATAATGTTGCTGGAGTAATCATATCTCTCCCTTCATATGTTTCACAAATATTAATAAATCTTTCTGTTGCGACAATAATATTTAATGTAAAGTGTAAATATTTTTCTTTTTTATATTTATTTTTATTATTAATTAAAAACCACAAAGAATATAATAACGCAATACCTCTTACTTCTAAAACCTGAGAATTGAATGCTAATTGCGCATTATATTTATCAGGATTAAATGAAGAAATTATTTTTTTCACTTCATTTTGAATATGAGTTTTTGCATTTTGTAATCTAATTGTTTCTCTTTTTGATAATTTAGGTTTTTTAATTTTCTTTTTTTTCTTATCTACAGAATCTTCTTTAATTTTATCGGATACTAAAGTAATTTCTTTTGTATTAATTTCTTTTCTAATTAATTCATATAATGAATCACCCATAACTTTTAATTTTACATCATTTGTATTAATGTATTCTTTTCCAGTTCCAACTGCACTTAACATGTTCAATACCTGTAAATCAAAAGTAGATAACCTTTGTTCTGTACTTAACCATGTTTCTTGATCAAATTTTTGATTAACTTCCTTCGAAGCTTTATTTAAAGATTTGTTTTTATCTAAATTATCAGTCATTTTTAACAATTAAGATAATAATTATTTTAATAATTATCTTATATTTACTATATATTTATATATCAACTTTTTATCTGTGAAAAATCTAAATCTAAATGATCAACTATATTGCAAATTTCACTTAAATTATTATTGATTAATTCTAATTCTTCAATTAAAACATCAGATTCTGGATTTCGTATAAATTGAACAGTTTTAAAATATTTATTATCATGAAATTCTTCTTTTTTATATAGATTTATAATTGCATGATATTCGTAATATGCATCACCCATTGAAATTATATTAATAAAATTATCACCAATTTCATCGGAAAAAGTATTTTTTTTCCAATTTTTAATAGAAGTTATTTTATTATAATTTTCACGAGCAGATACTATTTTTATTTTTTTTAATAATTCTTGTGTTTTACTTAAAACAGATGATGATAAATCTATCCATTTAATCATTGCATTTGTTATAATAATAACTTTACCAAAAGTTGACATATTTGATAATAAATCATATAATATATTATCTAATTTATTAAAAAATTTATAATATATAATTCTATTATTTGGATCTGTTAAATCTATTTTATTATTAATAACCCAGGATGTTGGGAATAATGTATCATCCCAATCTAAAACAATTACTGTATTATTTATATCCATTATATATTATTTATATATATATAAATAAATAAAATAAATAAACTAGAAGAAATTAAAAAAAATCTAATGTTAATATTTTATCTAAATAATTAGATATAATTTTATTTTTACCATTTTGATCCAAATATTCTATACATGCTATATCTAAAGCCTCATCTTTTGAATAGGTTTTTAAATAATTTAAATAATTAGTGCTATCAATAATTATTTCTTCTATTTCACCTATCTCAATAGTTTTATTAATATTACCTCCATTTTTTATAAAATTATAATGAGAAGGTAATTTTTTATTATATTTTAAATTTAATTTTGTTAATTCATTAGTTAAAATAGTTAAATTTGATATATTTTTTAAATTATTTTTTTCCAATATATCTATAACATCGTCTATCTTTGGCATTCCATATTTTATATAAATATCACAAATAGAATTCTTTTTATATTCTAATTTGTAATCTTTTAAAGTTTTAAATAATTTTTTTTTTCTGTCATATCTTTTATTTTCTATATTATTATTATTATTTTTGTTTTTGGGGTATGAATATTTTAAATTCATAAAAGTGTAATTAATATTATTTTATATTAAAATAAATTATATATTGGAAGGAAAATTTTTTTCTAAATTTTTTATATATATATAATAAAAAATGGCTGAACAAAATAACCAACAAAATAGAGGATTCCCAATTTCAAATATATCATATAATTTATTACCCCAACAATTATTAATGCATACTAATCCTTTAATACATAGCACACCAACAAATATACCTATAAGAATTAATTTTTATAATCCTGCAAATGGACTCGTAAAACATACTATGCAAACACATCAAATACCGCAAAATATAATAACAGAAAGGATTTGTATAAATGGTATAACGTATGAACTTGTAGGTACAATGGATCAAATTCAAAGGAAAAAATTAGAATTACAGCAATATACTTTTTCTAATTTACCAAATAATTTATTATTTAATATGATTAATAATCAAGTTGCATATCCTGATAGATATATTAATCCTATTGATAAATGGTATAACCATTTTACAACTACAATTAATTTTTCTGAAGCTCCACATATTCATAAAAATTTTATTTTACACGATCTTAATAATAGAAAGGTAATCAAAGATTTAAATTCCGGTAATATTTATACAGGTAGTGGTGTATTTGTATATGGTACTATTAATGGAAATCATCACATAGTTGCAATTAAAAATAGCAATGATAATACATTTTCAGATATGGGTGGACAAATATATGATAAATTAATGCAAGGATATAATTTAGATTCAATATTACAAACAACTGCATTAAGTGAATTATATGAAGAAAGTTTAACTACTCTTAAATTAGATATAAAATCTGATTTACTAAATAAAGTAGTTCCTCATATAGATGTAAGAGATAATAGAGATCACGATAATGTATTTTACAGAGTATATATTATTAATCTTGGACAATTAGATACAACAAATATAAATAATATTATATCTGCATATTCTAATAATTTTAATGAATTAAATACTTTAAGAACATCTGGAAATAATAGTTATGGGCCAGAATACTATGAAACAAATAGTTTAAGAATAATAAATTTACATAATATTAGTACTATTCAAAATGGTAATAAAATAATTGTTAATGATTATCATAATAATTCTGTTGAAATAAACAGAAGATTACACTCAATAATCTCTACGGTTGTGCCAGCAAATATTTTACATAGATTATCTGAGTATAAAATGTATCCCGCTGATTTTGGGAAATTTAAAAGATTTTTAATTAAAGAATAAAAAATTTTTATATAATAAAATTATAGTATGATAAATGAATTTAATGATACTATAATTCATAATATATCTGATTTAGATAGTTTTAATATATCAAAAAAAATATTGGTAGGAGGTGGGAAAAATTCCGGAAAAAGATTCTTATTATTTAGTTGTTTTAAATCTATATTTTGCGAACAGAATACTAACTTTTCAAATATTTATATTTTATGCAATCACAAATCTTATTATTTTTGGAATAAATTATTACCACAAGTAAATTTTTATAATAATAATTCAGATTATAAATTTGATTTATTTATAAAACAGATTGTTGAAAATGAAAATGATTCTATATTAATAATTGATGGATTATATAAATATGATAATATAAAGATAAATAAAATTTTTAATAAACTTAAAAATAAAAATAAATTTGATTCTACTAATATTTTAATTTCATCTCAAAATATTAATTATATTGATAAAGAAATATTATTCGAATTTGATTATTTTTTATTTTCAAATAATTTAGATATTTCAATATTAAATACCATATATGATTTAATAATTAATAAAAAGTGTATAAATTATTTAGATTTTAAAAAATTAATTAATCAATCTACATGTCTCCCTTATTTATTTTTAAGTATAACACATAAATCTTTTTTTCAAGAATTTAATGCATTTAAAATATCTTATTCATGTTTTTCATACATTGTATCTAAATTGGGACCAAATTATAATGAATTAAAATTAAATCCTAATATAAATCTAAAAAGAATATATAAAAAAATAGATTATTCAGTTTACAAATATAAAAATGTTACTCCAAATCTTGCTAAATTTAAAGGTAAATTTGTTTTAATTATTTAAAATTTATTCTATTTGAATAAAAATACATGTTGCATCGTCTTTATATTCTCCAAAATTTGATATTCCTTCTTGTAAATTTTTATCCATAAAGTTATTAACTAGTTGTGTAATTTGTAAATCATCTGATTCAGAAATTATTCCTGTAACTGTTTCATTAAAAACTGTTTTTTTATAATTATCCCATACTCCATCTGAAGCAATTGTATAAATACCTTTCTTAATTTCATTTACAAATATTGTTGGCTCATATGTTACTCCATAATATTTTAATGCAAAATCTCCAATAGATCTAGTTGTTGTTAGATTATTTTTATAATTTGTTGATTGTAAATACGATGCAATTTCTTTACTAGTATTTTTTATATAATATCCTACAGGTGGATCTATCACTTTAAACTCTCCATCAAAATACCAAATAGGAGTAACTCGTCCTCTCAAGTCATAATTAAATTGTAAAAGTGGTTTTTTAGGATCATCAGGATGTGATTTATAATCTTTAACTCTAATATATTCTTCCAAATTAAATGCATCATGACAATATTCTGTAAGTGTTGATAAATTATTAACTTTTTTAAAAATACTCTCTTCTACACTTTCCTGATGACAGTCTAGATATGTTGCTTCTGAATCCCCAACATAGGCAGTATATTGCTTATTTGAATTAAAGTCAAAAATAAGTATGGTAGCCATTGTCCCACCATTTATAATAGATGTATTTAGATCCTTAGTAATAAGATAATGTTCATGTTCATCTTTACTAATTGTATATCCTAATTCAATATATTTATTAAAAACTTGCTCTTTTACTTTTTCATTTACATATTCAAATATGGTTTTAATTGTCGATTCTGGGTCTTGAGTATATGATACTATAAACATTTCAGACTTGATAAATTCAAGAAAGATTTTTCTAGACCAATATGATATAAATTTTCCTGATTTGCTACCATGTCCATCAAAAACAGCAGCAAATAAAATGTTATTCATATAATAAATACAATAATCATCCTGATTTAATTTTTCTGATTTACCTCCAATTGTTTTTCCGTCTATAGATACCTTAAAGGTTTCAGTTGTCATAGTAACACAATCACGGTGTTCTAGTTCTGGAATAAATGAATTAATGTTACACATTTAAACTATATATAATTTAGTATGTGTTAAATTTTTTTAAATTTTGATCTTAGGATATCAGATACTTTAAAAATTCAATTTTTTATTATTTATGAGAGTATAAATAAATATTATATGTAATTACCAAATATAAGATTCGTATAATTTATGTTATTCATACGTTATTATCTTCTGTGTAAACAAATACAATTGGATATACTGGATGATATCATGGATATTCTTCTAAGTTACTTGGTTTTGGCAATTCACGAGTATCTTATATTCACTAATCTTTTCATTAATAAACTTTGGTACGAGATCTATTGTTTTTGAAGAATATTCATAAATACTTATTTTAGTTGGACCCATATTGCCAAAATAAATTTTCCAACCCTTTCCAATCGTACTAGAAATAGTATCAAAATAATGTTTTCTACAATATTGAATCATTTTTGGATCAAGAGAAATCTCTAGATGTTGCCGTGAATGTATTATAGTACAATTTTTCTACCTTTCTTTCCAAGTCACTTTTCATCACCCATTCAGGGGTATCTGCTTTCAAGTTACTAGGTTTCACCCATTCAGGGGTATCTGCTTTCAAGTTACTAGGTTTTGGTAATTCACGAGTATCTTTTTTGTTATATTTCTGAATAATACTATTTAGATCAAAATCATATGAATTTGACTTTAGATCATCGCTCTTATATTCACTAATCTTTTCATTAATAAACTTTGATACGAGATCTATTGTTTTTGAAGAATATTCATAAATACTTATTTTAGTTGGATCCATATTGCCAAAATCAATATGCCCACCCTTTCCAATCATACTAGAAATAGTATCAAAATAATGTTTTCTACAATATTGAATCATTTTTGGATCAAGAGAAATCTCTAGATGTTGCCGTGAATGTATTATAGTATTTGATTTAAGATTCCTGGATTTATTTTTTTTTGTTTTTTTTTTTAATAATGTTGCAATAATCATTTTGTTATATGTACTCTTAGCAAGTTTTACAAAATATCTTGTTTCCCAATTATCTGAAATAGATTTATTATATGTACTATTTGGACAACTACAATATGATTCATATATACATGATGGATTAAATGAATTAAATTTTGCTCCATTTATTGGATTTGGAAATGGATGAGATGTAATTGTATACCCTTTATCAATTTCTACTCGAATATCAAAAGTATCTGCCCCCTTTTTCCATATTATACTTCTTACAGGTTCGTACCCAAAAAAAATGACAAGTGGATATATTTCTTCAGAATAATCCAATTTATACTTTTTATCACGAAATTGACTGCAATTATTCATTTTATTCGTGTATATAAATATAGTATATGAATGTAAATATATTTATATATCAATTTTTATTAGTAATATATATTATTTATATTACTTTTACTACTTATTCATTCAAGTATGCTCTTTGTAATACAAGTTTTTGTGCAAATTTATATGTAGGATCCCATGTACAAATTCTAATCCATTTATGAATAATATTAGCTGCAATAATTTCAAGCCTTTTTTTATTAATCCATTCTTTTTTCCATTTTGTCATTGGATTTAATAATATTCCTTCCCAATTCCATGGTTTATAATTGTATTTATTAATAATATCTATTGTTAAATTTGGATGTCTTGATAACCAATACCAATCCCAAGGTTTTTCATTAAATTTTTGTATAAAATTCCATGTTATATTTGGATTTTTTGAAATCCAATACCAATCCCATGGAAGTTTTAGATTATTTTCTATTATATCACATGTAATACTTTTATTACAAGATAAATAATACCATGCCCATTTTATTTTTTTATTTTTTTTAACAAAATCAATAGTTATATTAGGATTCCTTGAAAAATATTTTATAGCCCATTTTTTATTTTTATTTTTTAAAATAATATCATATGTTATATTAGGATTTGATGACATTGCCATATAATCCCATGGATATTCTTGATTATTTTTTACTATTTCCCAAGTTATATTAGAATTTTGGGAAATACTGTACCAACATAAATCTTTTTTTTGATTATTTAAAATATCTTCCCATGTTATATTTGGATTTTGAGATATATTCCACCATTCCCATTTTATATATGGATTTTCTTCAATTATTTTTAATGTAATATTAGGATTTCTTGATATTACTGACATATTTAAATTTTTGTCAATATATTTTTGAATTAATTCCCATGTAATATTAGGATTACATGATATTAAATCCCAAAATTTTATTTTATGTTCATAGTTTTTTAACATATATTCAAACCAAAAATTAGAAAAATCATTTTCTAAATCTTTAAAAGTTTTCATAATTTTATTAATTATTTCCTTCTTAAAAGTTTAAAAATAATTTTTATCAATTTTTATTTATAAACATTTTTGTAATACTTTATTAATAAATTTGCTACTTCTTCTGGTATTAATTTATTTTCTCTTACATCTATTGACATTTCTACTTGAATTACATCGCAAATATTTCTATATTTCATCATTATTGTTTTTAATCCAGCATAATATTTATTTTTTTTCCCATCAAATATTGTATTTTTTAAATTATTTTCTGATGGATATATTGATATATCAAACAATTTAGTTAAATTTTGTAAATAAAAAGATATACTTTTTTCTTTATAAATAAATTTCTTTAATTCTTTATTTGATTTTGTTTTTAGACTATTAAATGAATGATTATTAAAATTATTATTTTTTAAATTACTTAATGATATATTATATCCTAATTGTATCATATTTTTTGAATGTTTATTTCCATGTATATCAAAAACTAAACATTTTCCATATATATTTTTAATATTAATTATTGTATCACTTAATTTTTTATGGAATAAATAATAATATTTTTGACAGTCTTTACTAGAACAAGCATCATTTATAGGTCTGTTTAAATCTATGAATTTACGATCTATATTATTTATTAATAAATAGGGTTTAATTTTTTTTTTTTTCATATTATTAAAAATATTTCTTGAAATCTCTGCTGTATATAAATCATTTTTATTTACAAAATTTGAAATATTTTTGTCATTATTTCTTATTGGACCTGATAAATCATTATTTCCATTATGTAAACTTAATATAATTATAGGAATATTACCATTTCTAAAATAATATTTCATATATAATTATTTTATATAATTAAAAATTAACAAAATACAATAATATGTTAATTAATTTTTTTTAATATAAATTATAATTAAATTAAACAATTCTTAATTTACCATGATTATTTCCAGTTAAATATTTTTTTAATCTATTACCAGTTCTTTTCATTAAATTACTAATATTTTTATTTGTTATTTCATCAAATTTATATAAATATTTTTTCCAAATTTTTATTTCTAAATTACAATCAAAACAATTATCTAATCCAGGAACTATCTTTAATTTTAAACCATGATCATATAATTGTGTTTGTCTTTTTAACTTTAACTGACTAATTAGATTTACATAATCACTTGTTATATACGATTTTATTTTATGTTTTTCTTGAACTATCAATCTAGTTTCATATGTTGATTCTGGAGCCCAAGGTTGTTCCACAATTTTACCATCAAAATATTCAAATGTTTCACAAAATAAAGGTAATCTAAATTTTAACAAAGATATTTTAGGATTTATTTCAAGTACCCAACTTTTCTGAAATTCCATATCTTCCATAACTTTATTACAAATTTCTCTTTGTGGCATTGTCTTTACACAAATATTTTGTCTAATATCAGAAATAAAAATAAAATCATCAAGTTTGTTTACATCTTCTACTGTAAAATATTTTTGATATATTTTTATATTTTCATTATCTGTAATAGCAAATTCTCGAGGATCATATAAATAGAAGATATTATTTGGAAAAAGAGAAGATAGAAATTCTATATGATGTCCAGGTGCAGCTCCTACATAAACAATATTTTTTGATAAATCACAATATTCCGTAAGAAAATCAACTTCAGTTAGTAATAGTTTTCGTTGTCCTAAATGTAAACACATTATTTTATGGGAAAGTTTGATTTATTGAAAATTAAGGTTTTTTTTTCAATTTTTAATAATTATAAAAATTGAATATATAAATTATTAGGATGTGTAAATTTTTTTTTAATATACCTAACATCATGTCTTTAAAAAGAAAAAGTGATGATAATTTTGAATTTGAATTAGAATCAATAATAAAAAAATCTAGACCTACTAAAGAAGATGAAGAATTTGAAGATCTTTTAAAATTTGTTGATGATTTAGGATATATACAAGACAAAAATACTTCAAAAAATGATCATATTTTAAATATTCTAGATAGATATCCTGATAATATTAGACAAGCTTATTTTAATTATTTTAACTCGAATAATACTCTAACTTGTCATGAAAATAATTTATATCAGAAGGAAGATTTAAAACCATGGTTTGACTATATTATTCCAAAAATTAAATTGGATTTACAGAAATATTATAAATATTTAGAATTCAATATTCAATTATATTTTAAATTGATTAGTATTGAAGAAATTATTAATGTACAAAATAAATTATGTAAACTGTATCTTGATATTATAAATGATCCAAATTATAATAAAGTAATATCTTATAATACAAATTTTAGATATGATTTTAAAAATAAATATGATGTTTTTAAAAAAAATATTTATATAGAAACAAAAAACAGGAATTATATTCTTGATAAATATAATAAAAATAAAGAAAATTTAAATTTATTTTTGAAAAATAAACCTTATTTATATAATTTATAAATTATTTCCAAATTTTTTTTATAACATTAGATTCATCCCATTTAATATTTGTTAATTGTCCCAAATGTGATGAGCAGATATTATATGATATTGGTTCACCTTTATCATTTGTTTTAATATTACCAATTATAAACCATTCATTATCAGGTTTTATACCATTTTTCTCTGCTTTTTTTCTCCATTCAGTTGTAAGAATAACTTCATCCCATATCTTTAGTTTCATGTCTTTTGCACTACCAATATTATTATTTTCTTTATTACCAAGAATATTAATTTTATCTATTTTATTTTGGGTATAAAGATTATTTTCAAGTGTCTTCATTCTAATATAAAATAATGTAAGAATGATATCAAGTTTTTTTAGAATATTTAACTAATTATAAATAAATTATATTTCAATTTTTTTATTTTTATTTTTAAATCATCTATTTTTAATTTTTTTATTTTTGTTTATTATTCCACCTCTTCCGCACACGGCATGGCGACTTCCGTTGCACGCGCACGCCAGCACTTCTGAATTTTTCTAGCTTGTGCTTGGATAAAGCAGATTTGTGCGTTATGCCAGAAACGAGCACCGTTGCCTGCCGAGTTTACAAAATTCCGTGTATAAGTGGGAAAGGGAGCGTCTGGATAGCGGTTAATTAAGGACCTCATTTCAAGTCTCAAATACTGACTGAGACTCGTAGTACACCACGCAACGTTGCAATGCTCAACTATCACTAAATTCACCCCACGCCAGTAGTAATCGTCACTAAAGTAGAATCCCGACCAGTCCAGCTGCGTGGGGCCATTTGGTCCATTTCGAATTTCGACACGGTAGTTATCAGAGTCCATATTTTAAAGGAAGTATTACGTTAAATAAATGTTTAGGACATATAAGTAAAAAAGAATTTCAATTTTTTAAATATAAATTTTAGTCTTTTAATATTAATTTAAATTCATCAAAACTAATTTCATATGGATTTATACTTTTGGATAATTCATTAGAAATTGTAATACATAACATTTTTTTATCTTTTAATCCACTTTTAATGTCATTTATATGTGATGCACCGGATTTAATTATAATTTTTTTATATGAATACTTTTTACATAAATAATTTGTTTTAGAAATGCATATTTCATTTCTCATATCGAATACAATTAATTTATACAAATCAGACAGAATTGCCAAATTATCCTTCATTGAAAGATCATCCTTTATAATTAAAATTTTAATATAATCTTCAAATTTTTTAAATGTTGGATTTAATTTAATTATATCAAAACTTAATTTCAGTAAATTATTTAAAAACTTCATTAATGGTAGTTCTCCATTATTAATTTTTGAAAAAATTACTTTACTCCTATAATATAACAATGGGAAAGATAAACTTTGATCTAATGAACCTCCTGATGATTTATTTGTTTCTTTCAAACATTGTTTAATCCCCTTTTCTACATTTTCTTTCGTTTCATCAAAAATCAGTCCTTCATTATATATTAATTGGTTATAAAATGAATCTTCAATATCAATTTTAAATTTTTTTACTATACTTAGAACATTATATAAACATCCAATAAAATATGTATCTGTGACATTAAATGTGGTTAGTGGTTTTAAAATAATATCTGCATAAGATTCAAATAATGATTTATATTCTTCTGGAATTACATCTTTAAAAATCTCATTTATTTTTTTTATTTTTTCAAGTAAAATAATGAATAATTCAGAATAAGTCTTATTACTAATATCAACATATTCTTTCATGGAACTACTAATAAAGTTAATTTGATCAATAATTGTCTTTTTATTTTTATTAATTGTCTGATAATTCAAAAAATAAGTTATAATACTTGTAATTAGTTTTTTGTCATTAAAGTCCAATTTCTTTTCTTCTTTAAATTCAGTGCCAAAATTAGATACACCAAAAGATAACTTATAACATATCATAATGATATTTGAAAAAAGTTTAATACTAATATCATCATCCCAAGATTGAATTAGAGAACTCTCTTCTGGTCGACCTTCTCCATGAATTTCAATATTACCTTCTGTTAATAAAGGTATTTTATTTAAAGTAGATATTTCAAATAATGATTTAATTGATTTATCACTAACATCTTCTTCATCATATCCACTATGAGAATCTGGAATTAAAAAGGCTACATTATGTAATTTAATTAATCTTTTCAACGACTTTTTATGTTTAGGATTATATTGAAGAGATTTATTGTAATTAAATACATAAAATTTCCTTTCATTTAATTTTTCAAAACATAACCCTGAATTAAAATATAAAGATGAAATCATGTTATTATCATCACATTGTTTTATTCCTTCAGAATATGTTTTTATTGCAAATTTAAAACAATTATTTTTAAAATATTTATTACCTTCTTCTTTTAATTTAATCCCAGTCATATCTTTTTTTAACAAATCAAAACACTTTTCAAAATAAATATAAACTTTATTTGATAACTTTTTGACATCTTCTTCTAGAGAATTTAGTGTAGTAAGAATCTTCATAGATTCAAATGCACAATTATTAGAAGATAAATAGTTCTTTTCCAAAAACCAAACTAGTGAACAATTTGAATATAATTTTGCCTTAGTTAAATTATTTTCAGAAATCATTGAAATAGCAGATGACCAACATGATAATGCACTTTGGTACCTCTTATTTTTGAATTCAAAATTACCTTTCTTTTTAAGATCATCAGCATTAAAACTTAATACATTATCCATTTTTAATGAGGATTAGATCAGTAAATTAATAATTAAATATTATAAGATATATTAGTTATTATTTTTTCAATTTTTTTTACTATTATTTTTATCAAGAGAATTTATATATTTAACTGCATCATCTATACTTTTAAAAATTGGTATTTTTTTTACTTTAGCATGAGTAATAAAAATATTTCTTAAATATTTTAATTTTTTTAAATCTAAATCTTTTCTATTTTTCATATATTCAATATGTTTTTTTAATGGTATAATAACCACAGCATCAGATTTGTATTCCCAAAATAGGGCACCTATAATTCTATAACCATATACTTTACAATGTTCTAACATATAATCAGCTCGTAAATAAGCTAATCTTAAATCATCATAATTTTTACAATTATTCCAATTTATATTTAAACTTTTTTCTCCAAATAAAATATCAATATCAATCCAATCTTTTTTTTTACCTTTTTGTGAATTTACAAAATGGGATTTACCTGTTCCAGGTGGAGCTAATATTATATATCCTTTATCATGTCTCTTATAAGCAGTATTAAAGTCTTTAAATACATCATCTCCATTTGTAAATTTTAGTAATTTCATTATATATATAATCTATAAAAATCAATACTTTTTAAAATAATACTATATTCAAAAAAATGTATTTGGTAAATAATTTATTTAATAAATATTGATAATTAAAAATTTAAAAGATTTAATATTTATATATATATTAAATAATTATATATTATGGGAATAAATGGATTTAATAAGATTATAAAAAAGTTATATTCAAATTGCTTAAAAAATAAGTGGTTGTCTAAATATGATATATTATGTGTGGATTTAAATTATTGCTTACATATAGTTGTATATGATGTTAAATCACAAGAAGAAATTCTAGATAGATTAAAATTATTATTAACATATTTTATACAACAAACTAATCCAAAAAAAGGTATATTGCTTGTCGCTGATGGATCTGCACCATTGGCAAAGTTATTTGTACAAAGAAAGAGAAGATTAGAAATGGCTAGACAAACTATAGATTGTGAAACTAGTTCTTTAAATTTTACCCCTGGTACAACATTTATGTCAAACTTAAAAACCTCTTTAGAAGAATTTACAAAAAAAATAGAAATTTTATATAATATAAATGTTTATTTTCAGATAAATAAACCTGGTGAAGGTGAAATAAAAATAAAAAAATATGTTACAAATCATATTAAGAAAAATAAAACATTCTGTATAGTTAGCAATGATGCAGATATGATAGTTTTATTAATGAATTTACCACATATATTTAATATTTTTGTATTACATAAAATAAAAAATTCATCATATACACTTAATTTAGGTGTATTATTAACAGAACATGTAAAATTATTTGGAGTAAGTAAAAATCCAGGGAAAGATTTTAATGTTTTGAATTATTTGTTAGGAAATGATTATATACCAAAAGTTAGTTATACAACATTTGAAAAATTATGGAAATCTTATAAATTAAATCTACCTAATTATTTAGAAGGATTTATAGTAAATAATAAGATTTGCAAAGATTTTTTAATTAATATAATAACTGATATGACATTAAATACTCAAAATAGATTTTTAAATCAATTTAATTTTTCAGAATATAATGAAGATGTTTATAATAATTATATTGATGGTATTTTATGGTGCATGGATACCTATGATAAAGGAATTTGTAATAATTATAATTACTTTTACAAATATAATAACAATATTCATCCTTATGGAATAATATTAAATTTATATAATAAGAAAGATAAACTATTAGATATAAATTTAAAAATTTCTGATCCTCTTAACAATACTCTCTATAGTATTCTTTTATTACCTTTATCTGCAAAAATACTTGTAAAAAAAGAATACCACTATTTAATGGAAGAATTAAATGAATTATATGAAGAAGAAAAATGTGAAAAATGTAAAAAATTTAATCAAAAAATAATACTTTACAAAAAAAAAATTTCATTATGTCCCGAAGATGATTATTTAAAATTAAAAATAAATGAAATTAATATAAAATATAATTTTCATAAAAAATCTCATTATCAACTATCACAAAATGATATAAAAAAAATAGAAAATAAATTTATTTATTATTCAAATTCTTAAAAATATTTTTTATATAATTTATATTATATATGAATTCAAATAATATATTATTGTTATTTATAGTAGGTTTATTTTTACTTAATATTTCCAATTCTTGTGAAAATTTTGGAAAACGTCAAGGACGTAGTTCTATAAAATATAAATATAAAAGAATTATGTCAAGAGATGTATCAAAATGGAAAAATAAAGATAAAAAAATATTTTACGAATATTTACAATCTCAGGATAGATATTTTGAACTCAAATCAATTTCAATTAAATATAAATATTTAATGACGGTAGACCTTGATGAAGAAACTATAAATGATCCAGAAAAAATTTCTTTAATAGACGAAGAAAATATCAGACTTAAAAATATAGCAGAAGCTAAATTTGAAAAAGCTAAAGAAGAATTATTTGCATTAAATCGAATAAAATATGAATGTAAATGTTTAGACAAAGGAGAATTATTATCTGATGAAAGAGGTGAAGAAGAAGAAGAAGAAATGCAATATAATATAAGTGAATTTCATAAAAAAGATCCTAAATTAAACGGTCGCTCTTGTTTTGATGTATGCGCCGTAGAATCTGATAAAAATAATCCTGATCTAATAAAACATAAGAATATATGTAAATGTGATATGATGATATGTAAAAAATCTTGTTTTGGATATGTTGAAGATGATATAAATTTAATTATTATATTTGTAATAATATCTATTTTATCTTTATCATCTTGGTTTAAATTTCCAAAAAAAATTTTTAGATTTAAATTGAATTAAAAGATGATAATAATAAATGTTGCATTTTTTTATTATCAAACTTTGTTAACTATAGATTTAGTTAATTAAATAGGATTAGTTATAGTTTAATTAACTATACTGAAATAATCTTCTACCATTTCTTCAGGAATAGATATAATTATATTTGTAAATTTATAACTATATTTAAGTATACAATAATTGTATATCATTAATATATCCTGGATAGGATTTGCATCTTTTTCATGTTGTCCAGAGAGATGTATAATAAAAATTTTTATGAAAAATTTAAGATAATATATTATTGTAATTTTGTGTTTCATATAGGATCTAAAAATATATTATACCTATTAATTTAGTATAAATAAACAATTTAAATAATATAGATTTTTTTAATAATAAATTAATTATTATTAAATCAATTATTTTTTTTATAAATTATATATAATATATGGAAATTAATAATATATTAATATTATTATTAGTAGGATTATTTATACTTAACATATCTGATTCTTGTGAAAATTTTGGAAGAATTTCTAGTTCAGGAAGTTCTAGTTCAGGAAGTTCTAATTCAGGAAGATCTAGTTCAGGAAGTTCTAATTCAGGAAGATCTGGTTTAGATGACTTTAGTTCGGCAAAAATTCATTATAATAAAATAAAAGATAAAAATGTATCCGAATGGACTAATTATGATAAAACAACATTTTATAATAATTTACAATATCAAGACAAATATTTTACAATACAATCAATTAAAGTTAGATATAAATATTTAATGACAAGAACTCATGAAAGTGATATAATAGAAAACGAAGATCAAATTCAATTAATAAATGAGGAAAATATAAAACTTGAAAATGAAGCAAGAGCAGAATTTGAAGAAAATAAAGAACAAATGTTAAGAGAAAATAAAATAAAATTTAATTGTAGTTGTTTAAACCAAGGAGAATTATTACAAGGGTATGAAAATAGAAACGAACAAGAAGAAGAAGAAATTCAAAATGAAATAAATGATTTTCATATGTCAAAACCTGAATTAGATAATAAATCTTGTTACGAGGTTTGTAATAAACACCATGGGAGAGATAATCCAAAAATCCACAAAAAATTTTGTGGTTGTTATTCACAAAGATGTATAGATTATTGTTATGGTGCAGGAGAAGATGCAAAACTAATAAGAATAATTGTATGTTCAATTATAAGTGTTTTATGTATTATATCCTATTTAGGAGATGCTTATAAGAAAAAAAAATTCCCATTTAATAGAAAATAATTATATTTTAATTAAATTTATTTTGATAATAATATATGTTGCATTTTTTTACTATCAAACTTGTCATCTATAGATTTAGTTAATTCAATAGGATTAATTATAGTTTCATTAACAATACTAGAATAATCTTCTACCATTTCTTCAGGAATAGATATAATTATATTTGTAAATTTATGACTATATTTAAGTATACAATAATTATAAATCATTAGTATATCCTGGATAGGATTTGCATCTTTTTCGTGTTGTCCAAAGAGAGGTAAAATAATAATTTTATTATTGCTTGCTATTGCTGTTTGAAAAATAGATTCAATAACAGATAATGTTTTTATATAATCATTACTATTCATTTTATATTCGTTATTTAATTCAGGTTGTTCAATTGGAGATACCGATAATAAACTAAATCCATATAATTTATCGTGTGATAAAAATTGTCCATTTTTATCTCTTATAGTTGTTATTAGTTTAGTATATATACATTCTTTATCTTCAATCGGAAAACAATTTCCTAATTTAAAAATAGAACTTATATTTGTTCTAATAATATAAGTTAGATCTCTGATACCATCAAATAATTCTGGATTATCACCTTTATATTCTTTTCCAATACATTGAACAACTAAGGGTATATTTTGAGATAGTAAATTATTTTGTCCTTTTTGTAGCAATTCATCTAATATATCTATTGGATGACTATTTATAATCTTTAAATCGCAAATGTTTGAAATATTTCCTGGATTATATTCATTTAAAAAATTATTTTTTACAAATTTATAAATCGGTAATGACTTGTAATTATTATATTTAGATTCATAAATATTTTGACTATTTAGTGTTTTAATACTTTGGGAATCAAGTTTACTTATATCCATAATAAATTTAAATAATATATTTATTTTTAAATATTATACTTACGTTAAACAAAATTTAAGTATACATTCTGGAATATACCAAGATTCATCATTAAAATATTTACATATAAATTTTTTTGTTTTTTTTAAAGACCAATGTCTATTAAATAATCCAACTAGGATAATATATATAAAATAATAATCAATTAATTTTTTAGGTTTATTACTAAAATTTAAATTACATATACATAAATTATTTATATATGAATTATTATAACAAAAAATACAATTATTGCTTTTATTACTATTATTTTTAAATTTATAATTTATTATATAATTATATATTTCTGATAATATATTATCATATTCTGGAACATATGTAAGACTTGGGAGAAAATCATTACCTTCATGATAATATTGTATTATTTTTTTTTCTATCATTTCTAAAATATCATCATTAATAAAATGATGATTTTTCCAATAAAAATAAAGTTTATTATAAATTACATTTATTGGTATCCTTAATTTGTAACTTCCAAATATAAAAAATTGTAATAATTCTAAATCCTTATATTTTTGATCTATATTATTGTAATTATTTGCTATTGATACGATATAAAAAATAATTTCTTTAATTGAAGATTTATAATAATTAAAAACATGATTATTTGAACTATTTAAATATTGATTATAAATTTGAACATCATCAAATAATGTATTATAATTTTCTACACTTTGTATTTTATTTAATATAGATAAATCTATATCATCAAAAATATTATTTTCTCTATTTATCATTTTTTTTACTATTTTAATTATTCATTTTTATAATTTTAAATTATATCAATTTTTTATTTCGTACAAGAATATTATAATACTTATACATATTATATAACCAATCTTTATTATCACTCCAACAAGAATCCCAATCACTAAAAAATTTCTGTTTATCTTCAGATATTTCCCACAACCAATTATAAATTTTTGTATCATTTTTCATACAAGCTAAAATAAATCCTTCTGATTTATTAGTATATATATTTATATTTCCTATATTATACAACCATTTAGCAAATTCTAAATCTCCTTGTTTAAGTACCGATAAAAAACAAATATCATTATTCACATTTATATCTATTTTACCTGTATTATATAACCATTCAGCTATTTCAAAATTAAGTGTTAAACATGAATATCTAAAAGCACTGTATGAATTGTAAGTAAGATCAATATCTTTAACTTTATCATCTCTTGTTGCTAATAATTTTTTAATATAATAAATTTTTCTAGGTATTATTTTTAATTTATTAATATAAATTAAATTAAATGAAAATATATGATTAAAATTAATAAAATATTTTAAATCTGAATTTATAAAATAAATTTCAGCATATTTAGATAATGAATCATTTTTACAGAAACAATCTAACCAAATATTTAATAACATTTTATTATTTATTTTTTTTATTTCCATTAAAATTTTATTTATTATTTTATCTTCTTCAAAATCAATATATTTATATGTTACGAGTACTCTATCCGATTCATAAATAAATTGTTTTATAAGATTATCAATTTTTGACAATTCTTTCTTTGTAGGGTAATCATATGGATATCCATTTAATACTTGTTCGTTAAGTAATAATAATTCATATGATTTATACAAAGGTGCTAAAACTAAATTATTTAATAATTTCGTTTTTGGATATACCAAACTTATTTTAATAATATTAATAATTTTAGACATTATTAAATTAATATATTTATTACAATTAATTTCAAAATCTGTTGTAAAGATATTAAATTTTGATATACTTAATGTATTATGTTTATTTAAATATAAATTAAAATTTATAAAATTAAAGTAATAATTATTTGATTTTAAATATTGTGGATTTACAAATATTCTAATAATAGTACAAATAATTAATAATTTTAAAAATGATATTTTAATAGATGTTTTTACATATAATTTTTGATTATTTTCTAACTTTAAATAAGGAGGATTTTTATTTATAAATTTCAATTTCTTCTTTTTTGTATTAAAAAAAAATAATAATCCGGTTATATTATTATGAATATTATTACTAATATTGATATTTTTATTATTTATAGTATAAATTGGTAGGGGTAAAATATTATAATTTACAAATAAATTTTTATATTTATCCAAAATTGGTATTTCCACAAATTTATTTACAAATATTTTTTGTCTTATTGATAAATTAGAATTTATAGTTGATTCTATATTATTTATAATTTTTGAATAATTGTATGTAACATCATATTCATCATTATTCATTTATAATTATAATATAAATATATAATAAATTTTAACCTATTTATGTGTATTTTTTTTATTTAAAAATTGAAGTATAATTTTTTTATTTAAATAAGAATTAATAATAATAATTAAGATGGATATTTTAATTTTTAATAATAATAATAAAATAAAATATTCAAAAAATAAAGTATGTGATCATTGTAATAATGAATGTAAAACTATTTATTCAGTTTCCGAAGAAACAAAAAATGTAAATATTTGTAAATTTTGTTCATATGTATTAATTTATAAACCAATAAATAGTTTTAAGAATATTATTTTATTGAAATCAGATAAAAATCAAATAGATATAATTAAAGAAACAATTAATTACTATAATATAAATAAAAAAATTCCATTACCAAATGAAATTGATCCCAATATTGAAAGAATAAATTATTCATCTATTGATTTATGTAAATTAATTAATAAATACCCTACAATTAAAGAACATATTAAAAATATTAAAATATTTATAATTGATAAAAACATATTTCCAAAAAATATATTGCTTAAAGAAATAAAAAATGATAATTTAGATATATCTATATGGGATACAATTTATAAATATAAAATTTATAAATTATCACAAGATATTATAGATATTTTTGACAATTATCTGGAAAATGAAAATAAAGAAATAAATCAAGTAATTAATAACTATGAATGTCAATACAATAATTTGTTAGATAAAGTTAATAATGATATATCTATAAAATTACAAATTAATAATTTATAAAAAAATATCTATGTGTTTTTCCCACCATTTTCTCCATCTTGTTTTATCTATTTTTTCATCTTCATCAATGAATTTTATATAATCTAAATCTTCTCTTGTATGATCTTTAAAACAATATGCACATTTTAAACTATTTGAAGAATTACAATAATTACTTATGCATTCATCGCATAAATATTTTTTGCAACAATTTAAAATATATGGATTAACTTTTTTTTCTTTAAAATCTAATAATTTCATATCACAATTAAAATTTTCATATTTATTTTTTGTTTTTTTGTTAATTATATAATGATCATCTTTATTAATTTGTTCTGATATAAAATCATATTTTTCCAAGCACAAATCACATGTATCATTATATTTGTAATATTCCTTAAATTTTTTATACTCTATATTTGATATCATACCTATTTTATCTAATATATTAAATCCAGGGAAATATCCAACTGTAGATTTATTATCCAGAATATTTAATGCATCATAACTATTATGATCATTTAATATATGATCACCTAATAAATATTGATTTGAAAATACTTCATTACATATATCACATTTATATTCATGTCTTATTATTGGATTTTGAATACATCTATGATTATTAAGATCATCTTCATAAATAAAAGTTCTATTACAAGAATTACATTTTAAAATTAAATCATCAAATAAATTATCATGAGCAATCATCTTATGATCCTGTACTGCTAATTCATCATTAAATTGTTGGCCACAGATATCACATGGAAATCTAAAATTATATAAATTCAAAGGTTGTGGTGGAGGAGGAGGCATTTGAATACTAATATTAATTTGTTGATCATTATTATTATCATTATCTAAATCAATTAAAGGTGGGATATCATCATCAGAATCAATATTTTCTTCAATATTTGAGGGAATATTATCAGATACATCTAATGTATTGTTAAAAATTATATTTGTAGAATTTTCTGGTAGTGAATTTTCATTATTATTTTCAATAGTTTGAAGAGTATTTGTTAATAATCCAACTAGTTCATTAATATTAAAATTTAATCTATTCGGAATATCTATATTAGTTGTATTGGTTGTATTATCTGTATTATCTGTATTATCTGTATTAGTTGTATTTGTTGTATTAGTTGTATTATCTGTATTATCCATATAATATATAATATTATTAATAATTTATATTTTAAATAAAAATTAGTTTAATTTTAATCCTCCTTGATTTGCTAATTCATCTGCAATTTGATTACCTCTTGATTTATAATCTTGCTTATTTGTATGAGCTTTAACATGTTCAAAAAAAATCTTACCTACATATTTTTTATTTGATAAATATTTATCTATTCTCTGAATAATATCTACATTTTTTACAGGTTTGTTATTTGAAGTCATCCAATTATTTTTTTTCCAATTTTTAATCCAATCTGTTAAACATCCTATACTATATTTAGAATCTGTATAAATTAAAAGTTTCTTAAATTTATAATTTTGTGATATTTTTTTAATTCCTTTATAAATAGCATAAAGTTCTGCTCTTTGATTTGTTAATGGTTTGTATTTTAAATTTGAACTAATATCATTTATTATTGTATTTGGAAAATGCACACCATAACCACATCTTATGATATTACCCTTAGAACAAGATCCATCTGTAAATATATGAATTTCATCTTGTGTTAATTTTTCTATTTTATTTGAAGATCTCCTTACATTTGTCATTAGATATACTATTAATTAGGGTATAAATTAATTTATTATTACCTGGATATTTTTCAATTTTATCTATAACTTTATATTTTTTATTTGTTATATTATTTAAATGGATCTCTAATATGTTTGTATTTTTTTTATTAACAATATCTAGAGAATACAATACTTTATTATCTTTATTAAATAATATACCAATTATTTTTAACCATTCATTATTAATTTCATCGTTTTTTAAAATATGTTGAATTATTAAACAATTATAGTCTAATACATTCATTTTTTTCAATATACATAATTCAGGTATACTATTTTCTCCATATGCTATACAATTATTTTTAAATTTATTATCTACTTTATCATATATTACTTGATAATATTTTGTATCTATATTATTTAAAAAAGATTCAACTGATGGCATAAATTAATTCTATAAAAAAAATATAATACTATGAACGTTATTTTTTTGTATATTATTTTTAGACAATTAAACAAATTAATACTTGGAATAATCTATAATAATGATATAAATATATTTTTATACTAAGATTTTATTATCTTTTTTAATTTTTTTATTTAAAATATTTAAATAAATTTTACATATAATAGGTAAATAATGAACTTAATTGGAACATATACAGCTTTAGTGACACCATTATTAGATTATAATACAATTGATTTTATATCATTAAAAAACTTAATAAATATTCAAATAAATAATAATATTGAAGGAATAGTTATTTTAGGATCTACAGGAGAAGCAAATCTTCTTACTTTAAAAGAAAAAGAAGATATAATAAAATTTGTTACAAAGATAGTAAATAAAAGAACAAAAATAATAATTGGAACTAGTGCAATTACAACATTGGACGTAATAAATAATACAAAACTTGCAATTAATTATGGAGCAGATGCAGTTTTAATTTCACCTCCAAGCTATATTAAACCATCACAAGAAGGTATAAAACAATTTTATACTGATATTTTAAATGAAACAAATATACCAATAATAATTTATAATATACCTAGCAGGACAGGATGTAATATTGAAGTAGAAACAGTTATTGAATTAAACAGATATAAAAATATTGTTGCAATTAAAGAAGCAAGTGGTTCAATGAATTACATATCAGAATTAACTACAAGATGTGATATAAGTATATTAAGTGGTAATGATGATTTAATATTACCAATAATGTCTTTAGGAGGAATAGGGTGTATTAGTGTATTATCAAATTTGTATCCTGGTGAAATAAAAAAACTTGTTGATTCTTGTAATAATAATAAATACAAAGAAGCACAATTAATACATAATAAATATTATAAATTAATTAAAAATTTATTTACTGAACCGAATCCAGTATGTATAAAATATATTTTAAATAAAAAAAATTTAATTAAATATGATTACATAAAAAAACCTCTTACAGTTATTACTGGTGAGAATAAATTAGTCCTAGATAATATTATAAATTAAGATTCAATCTCCATTTCATACATACTCTTAAAGTCTCCAATCAATTTACGAATCGATTCGACATCACTTTTTTCATTAATACGGCTATGAATTAGATTCAGAACCTTTACAACTTTAAGATTCATGTCGTTTTTAGTGAATCCAGTATGTTGCTTTTGTTGATTTACAAGTTGGGGTTGAATCCCATTATGATACATATATTTCTGAACACCTGTGTCACTCGTGTGTTGATACATATGGGACTTATTCATGCTAGGTTGGTATTGTACCGGGCTTGCATTCATTGCCATACTATTAAATTGTTGTCCATTAGACATTGGGAACATCTGAGCATCACTCGTATATTCAGGTTGATACTCCTCAGAGTGATCAGTAGGAGATGTCTGAGAAAAAGCAGAATTCTCTGAATGATTAATTTTTCCAGAAATTTCAGACTTTTGCTCTTCATCACCTGGAGTATCATCTACAGTATCATCCTCCTTTTGCTCTTCAGCACCGGGAGTCTCATCTACAGTATCATCCTCCTTTTGCTCTTCAGCACCGGGAGTCTCATCTACAGGATCATCCTCCTTTTGCTCTTCAGCACCGGGAGTCTCATCTACAGTATCATCCTCCTTTTGCTCTTCAGCACCGGGAGTCTCATCTACAGTATCATCCTCCTTTTGCTC
>Ga0163111_10000379_pt1 | contig 26795 bp, 23 predicted proteins | sample CRUFie1St18metaG_FD_109645 | JGI IMG/M metagenome (GOLD analysis project Ga0163111, IMG submission 109645) | Marine microbial communities from the Costa Rica Dome - CRUD Field 142mm St18 metaG | ecosystem: Environmental > Aquatic > Marine > Oceanic > Photic zone | place: Costa Rica: the Eastern... | reverse complement strand
GATTTTGATGGTAAAGCCCAATGTGAAATTGTCTTGGCAATACCATAACCGAAGAGCAGAAATTTGGCAGGTTTATAAAGGGGAAGTTGGGGTAATACATTCCCCTACAGATAGCCAAGGCCCAATTGAAAAATTCTATCCTGGAAACCAAATAAAATTACAACAAGGTATTCGACATCGCCTTGTGGGCCTAAAAGACTATGGTGTAGTGGCTGAGATTTGGCAACATACTCATCTGATACCGTCTGATGAAGACGATATTATTCGAGTTCAAGACGATTTTGGGCGCTAATGAATAAGCATACAAAAATATATATCCCAGGCCATCGCGGTATGGTTGGCTCTTCGGTTTGGCGTACCTTGGAAGCCAAAGGCTATACTAATCTAGTTGGTAAAACCAGCCAAGAACTTGACCTTCGGGACCAAGCTTCGGTTAATGCTTTTTATAGCCTGGAAAACCCCGACGTCGTTATTGACGCCGCTGCAAAAGTAGGCGGTATATTGGCCAATAAAGATTTCCCTTATGAATTTTTAATGGAAAATATGCTAATCCAAAACAATTTAATTGATGGTGCTTTTAAAAGTGGAGTTGATAAATTCATTTTCTTAGGAAGCTCTTGTATTTATCCAAAATTTGCACCACAGCCTTTAAAAGAAGAATACTTGCTAACAGATTCCTTAGAAACCACTAACGAGTGGTACGCCCTGGCAAAAATTTCGGGTTTGAAGGCCTGTGAGTCTATTCGTAAGCAATATGGTAATGACTATGTGAGTTTAATGCCTACCAATTTATTTGGTTGTAACGATAACTTTGATCAAAAAACCTCTCATGTTATACCTGCTATGATTCGCAAATTTCATGAAGCTAAAGAGAATGATCATAGTCCTGTCACGCTTTGGGGGTCTGGTACGCCCATGCGAGAGTTTTTATTTGTGGATGATTTGGCTGAGGCTGTGGTTTATACTTTGGAAAATAAATTAGACGAACATATGTACAATGTAGGCTCTGGAAAGGAAGTATCTGTAAAAGAGTTGGCAAAGATCATTCAAAAAATTATTGGACATAAAGGCGATGTTGTTTGGGACAATACTAAACCTGATGGTACCCCACGGAAGCTTATGGATGTATCCAAAATGAATTCTATAGGATGGAAATCCAGTACTGATTTAGAAGAAGGAATTGAGAAAACTTACAATTGGTTTTTAGAAAACATTAATAATTTAAAAGAAGTGAAATTTTGAAAGTTGCACTAATCACAGGGGTTACAGGACAGGATGGCTCTTATTTAGCTGAGTTATTACTCCAAAAAGGTTATAAAGTTCATGGTATTAAGCGCCGTGCTTCGTCGTTTAACACCGATCGTATTGATCATATTTACCAGGATCCTCACGATCCTAATCAACGCTTTACTTTGCATTACGGAGATTTAACAGATTCTCTTAATATTACTAAAATCATTAAAGAATGTCAGCCCGATGAAATATATAACCTTGGTGCTATGACTCATGTTAAGGTATCTTTTGATATTCCTGAATATGTTGGACAAGTAGATGCCTTGGGAACATTACGTATACTAGAAGCCGTTAGGTTACTAGGCTTGGAGAAAAAAACAAAAATATATCAAGCTTCTACTTCAGAGCTTTATGGTGGTATGTCAGAGAATAAAAATGACAAAGGATTTTATGACGAAAATTCACCATTTTATCCAAGATCTCCTTATGGAGTAGCTAAAATCTATGGTTTTTGGATTACTAAAAATTATCGCGAGGCTTACGATATTTTTGCTTGTAATGGAATCTTATTCAACCACGAATCGCAAAGGCGCGGAGAGACCTTTGTAACGCGTAAAATCACCAGAGCAGTGGCTCTCATTGCTCTTGGACAAAAAGAAAAGTTTTATTTGGGTAATCTCGATGCTAAACGCGATTGGGGACATGCTAAAGATTATGTGCGTGTGATGTGGATGATATTGCAAGCAGATAAAGCCGAGGATTGGGTCATAGCAACAGGAATTTCAAAATCTGTCAGAGAAATGGTAATTAAGGCCTTTGCTTATGTTGGTATTGAACTTGAATTTAAAGGAAAAGGTAAACAAGAAAAGGCAATCATAAAAGCTTGTAATAACAATAACTATCAATTAGAAATTGGTAAAGAAGTGCTTTCAATTGACCCAAATTATTATAGGCCAACAGAAGTGGACAGTTTAGTTGGAGATCCAACAAAAGCTAAAGAACAATTGGGCTGGGTACCTGAATATGACTTTAACGCACTAGTTAATGAAATGATGGAATCCGATTTAAAATTATTTAAAAGTTAAAAAAATAAAAATGAAAGTTAAGTCTATATGCTGCATTGGTGCTGGTTATGTTGGTGGACCAACCATGTCTGTCATTGCACAGAAAAACCCTAATATCAAAGTTACGGTTGTGGATCTTAATGCCCAGCGAATTGCCGATTGGAAAAACAAAGATTTGACCAAATTACCTATTTATGAACCTGGACTCGATGAGGTTGTTGCCGAAGCTCGTGGACGTAACTTATTTTTCTCTACCGAAGTTGACAAGGCTATTGATGAGGCTCAAATGATTTTTATATCCGTCAACACTCCCACTAAAACTTATGGTGCTGGTAAAGGAATGGCTGCAGATTTAAAATATGTAGAGCTTTGTGCTCGACAAATTGCCAAAGTAGCCACCACAGATAAAATTGTAGTAGAAAAATCCACTCTTCCTGTAAAAACTGCCGAAGCGATTCAAAATATATTGGATAACACGGGAAATGGCGTAGATTTTCAAATTCTTTCCAATCCTGAGTTTTTAGCCGAGGGTACTGCTATGCGCGATTTAGCGGTCCCTGACCGCGTACTTATTGGAGGAGATTCAACTACACCAAAAGGCCAAGATGCTATACAAGCTTTAGTGGATGTTTATAGCAGTTGGGTGCCAAAAGAAAATATATTAACCACGAATGTGTGGTCTTCCGAATTATCCAAGCTCACGGCAAATGCCTTTTTAGCACAACGCGTATCTTCTATTAACTCTCTTTCAGAGTTGTGTGAGGCCACAGGTGCCAACATACAAGAAGTGTCAAAAGCTATTGGTATGGATAGCCGTATCGGTTCTAAATTTTTACAAGTTTCTGTTGGTTTTGGAGGGTCTTGTTTTCAGAAAGATATTTTGAATTTGGTATACATTGCAAAATCTTTGGATCTTTATGAAGTTGCCAACTATTGGCATCAGGTGATTTTGATGAACAATCACCAGCGCGAGCGCTTTGCCAAGAATATCATCAAAACGCTTTATAGCACAGTTAGTGGAAAAACCATTGCTTTTTTGGGTTGGGCTTTTAAAAAAGATACCAACGATACCAGAGAGTCTGCTGCCATTTATGTCGCAGATTTACTTATGGACGAACAGGCTACTATTAAGGTATATGATCCCAAGGTGACTTCAATCCAAATGCAATCGGATTTGAATTATTTAAATACCAGATCTGAATCTGAAAACATTAAGTATTTAAAAACAGAAAGCGACCCCTACAACGCTATGAAAGGTGTACATGCCATCGCTGTACTTACTGAATGGGATGAGTTTAAGAACTATGACTGGCAGTATATTTACAACACTATGCAAAAGCCAGCTTTTGTTTTTGATGGACGCAATTTGTTAGATCGTGAGTTTTTAGAAAACATTGGATTTATATATAAAGGTATTGGGTCTTAATGAATAGAAAAAAAACAATATTGGTTACTGGCGCTGCAGGATTTATTGGTTATCATCTTTGTGAAGCTCTTCTGAAATTAGGTCATAAAGTCATTGGACTTGACAATGTAAATGAATATTATGATGTGAATCTAAAATACTCACGCTTACAGCAGTTAGGAATTAATCGTAAAAGTGCTGAGATTTTTAATCTTATTTCAAATAGTAAGAACCATGGCTCTCAAATGCAGTTCATCCGTTTGGATCTAGAAGATCGTATAGCTTTACCAAAAATATTTAAAGAATTTAACTTTGATATAATTTGTAATCTTGCCGCACAGGCAGGGGTTCGTTATTCGTTAGAAAACCCTGAGGCCTATATTGATAGTAATATTACAGGTTTTTTAAATATTTTAGAGTGCTGTAGAAATAACAATATTAGACGTCTTGTATACGCCTCCAGCTCTAGTACTTATGGCAACAGTCACGATGTACCATTTAATGAATCCGCGAATGCGGATAAGCCTATTAGTTTATATGCCGCTACAAAAAAGTCAAACGAACTTATGGCTCATACATACAGTCATTTATATGGCATAGAGACAATCGGTTTACGTTTTTTTACAGTTTATGGCCCTTGGGGAAGACCCGATATGGCTATATTTTTATTTACTGACGCTATTATTAATAACAGATCCATAAAAGTTTTTAATAATGGCGACCTCTCAAGGGATTTCACTTATATAGATGATATTATTGAGGGGGTTTTAAATACTCTTTTAGCAGATGCTAATGAATCATCGCTCTACAAACTTTACAACATTGGGAACAGTGCACCTATACAACTGATGGATTTTATCCATGCCATTGAAAACAAGCTGGCGGTAGAAGCACAAAAACATATGTTTCCTATGCAGGCTGGTGATGTTAATCAAACATGGGCGGATGTTAGCAAGTTGCAAAAAGATTACAATTATAAACCCAATACTCCGATTAAAGAAGGGGTAGAAGCCTTTATAGATTGGTATAAAACGTACTATAAAATAAAATAATTACTAGTTTTGGTAGTCGAAAAAAAATAAAATAAATAAATTGATGAATGAATATTGAATTAAGTAATAAAACAATTCTAGTAACTGGAGGTGCCGGTTTTATCGGATCGAATTTATGCGAAGCTTTACTTGAAAAAGAAAATAAAGTTGTTTGTTTGGACAATTTTGCCACTAGTAAAAAAGAAAACATAGAAGAATTTATCGATAATCCTAATTTCGTTTTTATTGAAGGTGATATTAGAAAACTAGAAGATTGTTTAAAAGCTTGTCAGGGTGTAGATTATATTTTGCACCAAGCTGCACTAGGATCGGTTCCAAGATCTATTAAAGATCCAATTAGATCCAACGATACCAATATAAGTGGTTTTTTAAATATGCTGGTAGCAGCAAGAGACAATGGAGTTAAACGCTTTGTCTATGCAGCAAGTTCATCAACTTATGGAGACTCAGAATCAATGCCAAAAGTTGAGGATGTCATTGGTAAACCTTTATCGCCCTATGCTATTACAAAATATGTAAACGAACTATATGCTGATATTTTTTCGAAAACTTATGGATTAGAGACCATTGGCTTACGCTATTTCAACGTTTTTGGTAGAAAGCAAGACCCAAATGGAGCCTATGCAGCAGTAATTCCAAAATTTGTGAATCAACTAATTAAAGGAGAATCTCCTGTGATTAATGGCGATGGAACTTACTCTCGAGACTTTACATATATCGATAATGTGGTACTTGCAAATTTATTGAGCCTAGCTACAACTAGTAAAAAATCAATTAATACTGTCTATAATGTAGCCTATGGTGATCGTAATACACTCAATGACTTAGTGAGCTACTTGAAAGAGAATTTATCTCAGTTTGATTCTAAAATTTTAAATATTGAGGTCATTTACGGCCCAAACAGAGAAGGTGATATTCCACACTCACACGCAAGCATAGATAAAGCAAGAGAACTTTTAAACTATAACCCACAATTTTCCCTGCAAAAAGGATTAAAAGAAGCTGTGAAATGGTATTGGGAAAATTTTAATAAAATATGAAAAAAGATAAAATAGCAATTATAGGACTGGGATATGTTGGTTTACCACTAGCAAGGCTTTTTGCAACGAAATATTCAGTTGTTGGTTTTGATATTAATCCAAACAGAATATCAGAATTAATGTCTGGTATTGATACAACTCTAGAGGTTGATAAAGAAACCTTAAAATCTGTATTGGTTAATGAAAACTCTGATTCAAATGGACTTTTTTGCACCAATCAGTTAGATAAAATCAAGGATTGTAATTATTATATTATTACGGTTCCATCACCTGTTGATAAAAATAACAGACCTATTTTAACTCCACTTATAAAAGCAAGTGAAACAGTAGGTGCCGTTTTAAAGAAAAAGGATATCGTAATTTATGAATCTACCGTTTATCCTGGTGCAACAGAAGAAGATTGTGTTCCAGTATTAGAAAAAGTTTCTGGTTTGGACTTTAATAAAGATTTTTATGTAGGCTATTCGCCTGAAAGAATTAATCCAGGCGATAAAGAACATACAATAGAAAAGATACTAAAGGTCACTTCGGGATCAACTCCTCAAATTGGAGAGAAGGTGAATAAACTATACAAATCAGTAATTACAGCTGGGACTCATTTAGCGCCAACAATAAAAGTAGCAGAGGCCTCAAAAGTAATAGAAAACTCGCAAAGAGATATCAACATCGCTTTTGTGAATGAACTTGCTAAGATTTTTAATTTAATGGATATCAATACTCATGATGTACTGGAAGCCGCAGGTACTAAATGGAATTTCCTACCCTTTAAGCCAGGTTTGGTTGGTGGACATTGTATTGGGGTAGACCCCTATTACTTGGCGCAGAAGGCTCAAGAAAAAGGTTATCACCCTGAAATAATTCTTGCCGGAAGAAGGCTAAATGATGGAATGGGAGATTATGTGGCTTCACAGATTGTTAAATGTATGATTAAAAAGAATATTCCAGTCAATGGATCTAAAGTTCTGATTTTAGGAATTACATTTAAAGAAAATTGTCCAGATGTTAGAAATTCAAAAACTGTAGATCTCATAAAATCATTAAAAGATTATGGAATAAATATTTCAATTCATGACCCTTGGGCCAATGAAGATGAGGTTAAGTTGGAATATGGTTTAGAATCATCCAAATCTATTCCAAAAATGAAGTTTAATGCAATTGTACTAGCGGTGTCTCATAATCAGTTTAGAGAATTAGATTTTTTATCATTAAAGAAAAAAAATGCAATTGTATACGATGTGAAGAATTTTTTAAAAAACTCCTTAGTAGACCATAATCTTTAAAAATTATATTTAGTTCTATGAAAAATATATTAATCACAGGAGGTGCAGGTTTTATTGGGTCACACGTTGTTAGGCGATTAGTTAATAACTATCCAAATTATCATATATTCAACTTGGACGTCCTTACCTATGCAGGGAATTTGGAGAACTTAAAAGATATTGAGGACAAAGATAATTACTCTTTCTTACTCGGAGACATCAATGATGAGGCATATATCAACACCATTTTTAATCAATACAAATTTGATTCGGTAATCCACCTAGCAGCCGAGTCACATGTGGACCGCTCCATTAATAACTCCTTGGCTTTTGCCAAGACCAATATCTTGGGCACTATGGTGCTTTTAAATGCCTTTAAAGAATTACACAAAAACAATTGGGAGGGTAAACTTTTTTACCATATCAGTACGGATGAGGTGTATGGAACCCTGAGTGAAACAGGTTTGTTTAAAGAAACTACACCCTATCATCCCAACTCACCGTATTCAGCCTCCAAGGCCAGTTCGGATCATTTTGTTAGGGCCTACGGAGAAACCTATGGATTACCATATATCATAACCAATTGTTCTAATAATTATGGACAACACCAATTTCCTGAAAAATTAATACCCCTTTTTATTAATAATATTTTGAATAATAAGCTACTGCCTGTTTATGGTGATGGAAATTATACAAGAGATTGGTTATATGTAGTTGATCATGCCATTGCCATCGATTTGGTATTCCATAAAGGAAAAAATCATGAGACCTATAATATCGGCGGTTTTAATGAATGGAAAAATATTGATCTAGTTAAAGTTCTTTGTAGACAGATGGACGAAAAACTTAATCGGACACCAGGTACAAGTGAAAAACTCATCACTTATGTCAAAGACCGCCCGGGACATGATTTACGTTATGCCATTGACGCCTCAAAAATAAATAAAGAATTAGGATGGAGTCCATCAGTTACTTTCGAACGGGGTCTAGCTATTACAATTGAATGGTATTTATCCAATGGAGCTTGGCTAGATAGCGTTACTTCGGGAAACTATCAACAATACTACAAAAAACAATACAATTAAGTTATGAAAGGTATTATACTAGCAGGCGGATCAGGTACTAGGCTTTATCCCATTACCCGCGGGACATCAAAGCAGCTGTTACCCATTTACGATAAACCGATGATCTATTATCCCATGTCTGTACTTATGCAGTCTGGTATTAGGGAAATATTAATTATATCAACTCCTGAAGATTTACCAAATTTTGAGCGATTACTTGGTAATGGCCTGGAATTAGGACTTGAAATATCCTACAAAGAGCAACCATCACCTGATGGTTTGGCTCAGGCCTTTATTATTGGTGAGGACTTTATTGGAGATGACGATGTATGTTTAGTGCTTGGAGATAATATATTTAATGGTCATGGTTTTTCAAAGTTACTGGCGCAATCTGTAGCTAATGTACAAGATTTAAATATTGCGACAGTATTTGGGTATTATGTAAGTGACCCTGGGCACTATGGAGTAGTTGAGTTTGATAACAATGGTAAAGCATTATCTATTGAAGAAAAACCTCAAAATCCTAGAAGTAATCACGCTGTGGTTGGTCTTTATTTCTATCCTAATTCTGTTGTAGAGATTTCTAAAAATATCAAACCCAGCGCTAGAGGTGAACTTGAAATCACAACTGTTAATCAAGAATATTTAAGAAGAGGGGAATTGAAGGTTGAACTTATGGGACGCGGTTTTGCTTGGCTTGATACTGGTACCCACGAATCTTTAATAGAAGCATCAAACTATATAAAAATGATTGAAAGCAGGCAAGGACTTAAGGTAGCATGTCTAGAGGTAATAGCCTGTGAAATGGGATATATTTCTGTACAACAACTTTTAAAGCTTGCAGAGCCTTTAAAAAATAATATCTATGGGCAGTATTTAATTGAGCGCGCAAAAGATTTATAGTATGAAGTTTACAAGATTAGAAATAAAAGATTTAATTTTATGCGAACCAAAAGTATTTGGGGATGATCGCGGATACTTTACTGAAACTTTTAGACAAGATAAACTAGATGATTTTTTAGGATACAAAATCAATTTTTGTCAAGATAATGAATCGAAGTCTTCATTTGGGGTTCTGAGAGGGCTTCACTATCAATTAGCTCCATATGCTCAAACAAAACTCGTTAGAGTGATTAGTGGTGCTGTTTTAGATGTTGCTGTAGATATTCGCAAAGAATCGCCGACTTTCGGGCAGCATGTTTCAATTGAGCTCAATGCCGAAAATAAAAAACAACTACTAGTGCCAAGGGGGTTTGCTCATGGTTTTGTGGTACTTAGTAAAGAGGCTGTTTTTTCTTATAGAGTTGATAACTATTATAATCCATCAAGTTACAGGGGTATTGCATATAACGATAAAAGCTTGGGAATTGATTGGAAATTTAATTTAGATGAATTAAAAATTTCTGAAAAAGATCTAAAACTACCTGAATTAAAAAATGCAGATTATTTTGACCATTAAATAAAACTATATGAAAAATATACTTGTAACTGGTGTTAGCGGGCAATTAGGATCAGAGTTAAAAGAACTAGCTCCAAACTTTTCTGAATATAACTTTTTATTTACAAATATTTCTGATTTAGACATCACAGTTCATGATGAAGTAAAGGCTTTTATTGAGATTAATAATATCAATGTCATTATAAATTGTGCAGCATACACTGCTGTAGATAGAGCAGATTCTGAACCAGAACTAGCTAACGCTATAAACCACTTGGCAGTTGCTAATTTTGCCCAAATAGCAAAACACAAAAACATTAAGCTAATTCATATTTCTACAGATTATGTATTTGATGGTAACAGCCATAAACCATATGTTGAGACAGATATCCCAAACCCGCAATCTGTATATGGAAAAACAAAATTAGATGGTGAGTTAGCATTACAAAAAACAAACCCAGCAAATTCTATAATTATAAGAACTTCTTGGTTGTATTCTAGATTTGGAAACAATTTTGTGAAGACTATGATTCGTTTAGCTGAAACTCGAGATGAAATTTCTGTGGTTGCAGATCAAATAGGATCTCCGACTAATGCTGAAGATTTGGCTAACGCTATTTTAACAATACTACCAAATATAAGTAATGAAATTGTCGAAATTTTTCATTATTCTAATGAAGGTAATTGTTCTTGGTTTGATTTTGCACACGCGATATTTTCTTTTTGCAATTCCGATGTTTCTGTAAAACCAATAAAAACAGAAGATTATCTTGTTCTTGCTATCAGACCAAAGTATTCCATTTTAGACTCTGATAAAATTTGTAAAACTTTTAAAATATCTAAGTCAGATTGGATAATTTCATTAAAAAATTGTCTTAATCACTTTAGTATATTAAACTAATCAATATTAATAATTAGATATTTAATTTTATATGAGTTCATTTAAAAATAAAGCTTTTAATGGCACTTTTTGGACTTTTTTCGAACAGTTAGGGGTTAAAGGAATTAGTTTTATTGTACAAATATTAATAGCTAGGCTATTAATCCCAGAGGATTTTGGTTTGATAGCCATGATTGCTGTATTTGTTGCCTTTGGTGACTTATTGGTTGATTCTGGTTTAGGACAATCACTAATTAGGACTAAAAATCCTAAACAAGCTGATTATTCTACAGTTTTTTATATAAATGTATTTTTTTCACTTATTATATATTCATTGATATTTTTAGTTGCTCCATTTGTAGCTGATTTTTATCATAGGCCAGAGTTGGTAAATATTTTAAGAGTTTTTTCTGTTGCGATTATTTTTGGATCATTTTCTGTTGTTCAAAAAGCCATATTGACAATAGACATGAACTTCAAAAAACAAATGCTCATTCAAATACCTTCGTTAGTGACAAGCAGTATAATTGGATTACTATTAGCTTATAAGGATTACGGTGTTTGGGCAATTGTCGCAATAAAAGTTTTATATCCATTTTTTTCATCTCTGCTATATTGGGTTCAAAGTAAATGGACACCGATATTTATATTTGATTTTGATAAGTTAAAGTATCATTATTTTTTTGGTTACAAGCTTACGATAACCTATATGGTGAATGCCTTTTTTAATGATATTTATAATATTCTGATTGGTAAATACTACTCAACAAATACTCTAGGTTTTTATAATAGAGCTACAACTTTCCAAAGGTTTCCTACAGTTCTTGCTGGTAAATCAATTAGTAGGGTTGCTTACCCCTTATTTACGAAAATTGATGGAAATAACGACAAACAAAAAAATATTTTAATGAAAATTAATAAATTAATAGTATTTCTTTTTGTACCATTAATGCTTTTTTTGGCTTTTAATGCAAATGAAATTATTATTTTTTTATTAACAGAAAAGTGGTCCAATATTACTCTTTTTTTTCAAATCCTATGTCTAGGTTCGCTTTTGGAACCAATGAATCATTACTATGGCTCTTTAATTAACTCGCATGGAGATTCAAGTTTAGTTTTAAAAATTGTTTTTTACTCAAGAATTTTGACAGTTATTGGTTTGTTGCTAATATTCAAAAAAGGAGTATATCCACTTGTGATTTTTCAAGTAATTAATATGTTATTTATATCATTGATTTTTATGTGCTTTGGTGGACGTAAAGTAAAGTATAATTTAATTCAACAATTTCGGGATGTATTTCCAGAATTTGCAATTTGTATTTTTATTTGTTTAATGACATTTTGTATTAATTATTTTGTGAATGTAGATGGGTTTTACTCAATTATTACTAATTTTTTGTTTTTTATAATTTTTTATATAATTACATGTGAAATTTTAAAATTTCAAACATATATTTTTATTAAAAGAGGTCTTATTTTATTAATCAAAAAATATAATTAAAAAAACAATAAAAACCTTTTGGATGCTAATCAGCAGTAATATTTTTTGTTTTTTGTTTCCGCTCATCATAAGTTGAGACAAAACAAATATCAAGTTATAAAAAGGTTTATTTAAAAATGTATTTTTTATGAGTCTTAATATTGTAATTTTTATTTAAAAAGTTAGTTTGAAGATACTACTTTTATTACCTAATTTAGAAGGGGGAGGAGCAGAGCGAGTTAATATTGAATTGGCTAGGCAATTTGTTAAGTATGGTATAGACGTAGAGATTGTACTTAAACAAGCTTACGGAATATTACTCTCCGAAGCAAAATCGGAGTTTTCAATCATAAATCTAAATTCAAAATCTTTAATTAAAACAATATTTACTTTAGCAAAATATATTGATAAATGTAAACCGGATGCATTAATAGTATCGATGTGGGGGCTTACGGCCTATGCTTCGTTTTCAAAATTAATTACAAAACATAAGTATAAGTTACTTCTAGTTGAGCATAGTTCATTGGTTAATCAATTCAAAGACTCTAGGCTAATAATTAAGTTATGGTTAAGGGTCAGTATATTTTTTGCGTATCGAATAGCAGATTTTCTAGCAGGTGTGTCTTATGGGGTCTCTAGGGATATGCAATATTTAGCAAAACTTAATAAACTTCCAGAAACACTTTATAACCCAATTCCTGTAATGGGGTCAATTAAAAAATTTCAAGAAAGACAAAACCATATATCAAAAACAACTTATACAATAGTTACTGCAGGTAGGTTAATTAAGGCAAAAGATTACAGCACTTTAATTGAGTCGTTTGCAATTGTAAATAATAAAATTGATGCGAAGTTAATTATATTAGGTAAAGGCCCATTATTAAATGAATTACGTGAACAGGCAAGAAATTTAAATATTTTAGATAAAGTTTTTTTCAAGGGGTTTGTAAATGATCCCCATAAGTATTTTCAAAAAGCAGATCTCTTTGTTTTATCTTCTATGCGAGAAGGTTTATCTACAGTTTTGATCGAAGCGATGGGTTGTGGAACCCCTGTTGTTGCAACTAATTGTAATCATGGTCCTTCTGAAATATTGGACAATGGAAAGTATGGGAGACTTGTGCCTGTAGGGAATGTTGAATTATTAGCCGATGCAATTTTTAAAACACTAAAAGAAAAAAATAATCCAGATAAGTTGATTCGAAGAGCCTTTGATTTTGCACCTGAGAATTCTGCAAAACATTACCTCCAGGTTTTAGACCTATATAATTCTATTAAAAAATGAAAAAAAATATACTATTTATAACTAGAAATGGATTATTAGAACCATTAGGCCAGAGTCAAATTCTATCTTATTTAGTGCCTTTATCCAGAGATTTTTCTATAAATATAATAAGTTTTGAAAAAAATAATGATGTTGATAATAAAGAACATTTAGACAGTATCAAGAAAATTTGTGTTGATAATAATATAGAATGGAAACCTTTAACTTATCGCAAAACATTAAGATCTTTAGGTGTTTTAGTTGGTTTAATTGAGCTATTGTTTTTAGTGATAAAAATTTGTAAAATAAAAGAAATTAATGGTGTTCATGCCAGATCATATTATCCAGCATTTGTTGCATTGGCAATTTACAGATTAAAAAAAATTCCTTTTATTTTTGATATGCGTGCTTTATGGCCAGAAGAATTAGCAGAAGCTGGTAGGCTAAAAGAAAATAGTTTGTCTTGGAAAATAATTAAAAACTTAGAAAAAAAGTGCTTAAAAAACGCATCTGCAGTTGTATCCTTAACCCACGCTGCAGCCAATTATTTAGATAAAGTTCATCCAAAGTTTTTTTTAAAAGACAAAATAGTGGTTATCCATACATGTGCTAATTTAAAACGATTTAAACTAAAGGACAGTGAACTTTTATCACAAAATATTACAATAAGTTGCATTGGTTCAATGCTTAGTGGTTGGTTTAAAATTAATATGTTAAAAGAAGTTGTTGATTATTTATTGAGTAATTATAAAAATGTTAGCTTTGAGCTGTTAACAAGAGATGATAGAGAAAATTTAATGCAGAAGATTGACCCAGAAAATAAATGGCAAAAAAGAATTCATATAGAATCAGTATTGTTCAAAGACATGCCAATGAAGTTATCAAATCACGATGGTTCGGTTTTTTTCTTTAACTCTAATATTTCCAAATTAGGATCAGCACCAACTAGAATGGCCGAAATTCTAGGGACAGGTATTCCTGTGTTAACCAATACTGGAGTAGGGGATGTTGATAGAATTATTTTAGAAAATAAAATCGGCGAGTTATTGAACTCGGAAAATAAAATAGATATTAAAATGGCCTGTGACAATTTTATGCAATTAGTCATAAAAAAAGACATAGCAAAACATTGTAGGTCAGTAGCAGAAGAATTATTTTCTTTAGAAGTAGGTGTAAAAAATTACAGATTTTTATACAATAAAATAATATAAATACTTGTGGAATACAGAAAGAAGCCAAAAGTTATATTTCTAACTAAATATTCTGAAAAAGGTGCTTCTAGTAGATATCGAGTATATCAATACTTGCCTTTTTTAAAAAATATTAATTTTAAAACTCAAGCGCTTCAAAGTGATACTAGTTTTAAATTGATGAATCGTAAAGGTTATTTTTTAAAAAAAGTGATATACGCTTTTAAAGACTATTTACTCAGAACTTTTTTTATTTTTAAAAATTTAGATGCAGATGTCATATATATGCAAAGAGAAATATTTGCTTTTGGCCCGCTATGGGCTGAAATTCTTTTTAAGACTTTAGGTAAAAAGATTATTTTAGATTTAGACGATGCATTATTTATAAATAAAAACAACCAAAATAACCCCTTAAGTTGGGATAAAGCCTCTAGAGTAAGGCGTATAATTTCTAGGGTAGATTTAGTTATAGCTGGAAACAAATGGATAAGAGATGAGTGTATTAAATTTGGAGCTAAAAGTGCCATACATATTGATATTGCTGAAACAGTTCAATTTGAAAAAATTCAAAAAAAACGAAACAGTCCGTTAAAAGCGATTTGGTTAGGTTCTCTAACCACCTCAAAATACTTATTTCTCATAGAAAAACCATTGAAAAGAATTCAAGATGAAATAGGTCTAGAAATTAATATTGTTGGGGGTAATCCAAATGAAAAATTTTCTTTTAAATATTGTTGTTTTGAGTGGTCTAGAGAAAACGAAAATAAATATTTGTCTATTTCTGATATAGGTTTAATGCCTCTTCCCAACGAGAATTGGTCTAATGGGAAGTGTGGTGGTAAAGCTCGAACATACATGGCCAGTGGAGTTATTCCAGTTGTAAGCAATATTGGTTACAATAAAGATTTAATAAAACACAAAGTATCGGGCTTTTTATGTTCTGGTAGTTTTGATTGGGAGCAAGCATTAAAATTATTAAATGAAAACTATATACTTCATAAAAAAATAGTTGAGTTAAATTATAAACTGGTAAAAACAAATTTCGATAAACAAAAAATTTCAAAAATATTGGAGAATTCAATTTTAAAACTTGTCCTAGATGAAAGTTGAAAAAATTATTGTACTAGGATTGTCACCTACTGCCAAATATGTCGGAAAAGAAGCTTATCTGTTTAATATTAAATGTATCGCTTTTGATTTTAAAAATGGTCCTTCAAAATACTCTAGATACTTTGAAAATACTGAGATAATATCCGAGTCGGAGCTATTAAATAAATTAAAGAGGGATTATCTCAATGATGGTTTAAGTTATTACGTTTGTCCTACCAGTGATGAATGGGTAGAATTCTTATACAAAAATAAAATTTTGTTTAAAAACACGAATCTTAAAACAAGTTCATCTTATTTAGACGGAAGCTATTCGCTATTAGCTGATAAATTTGAGTTGATGACTATTTCTAACAAAATTGGTTTGAACTATCCCAAATCAATTTTATTTATATCAAATAATACAAACTCACCAGACTTTTCATCTATAGATTTTCCAATTTTTGTAAAACCGTCAAATCGAGTTGGTTTGGCCAGTGTAATGCAAGGAAAAAAAGGATGGTTGTTTAATACTAAAGAAGATTGGAATTCTTTTGAAAATCTTAAAAATCTGGAAGGTGTAGAGTTATTAATACAAGAGGTAATTGTAGGTCCAGAGTCTAATATAAGAGTTTTAGGTACTGTTTCATCAAAGGGAAATAGAGGAGAGACATGGATAGGTATAAAATACAGACAATTCCCTCACGGTTTTGGTTCAGGCTCGCTAATTGTAGAGGATAATGAGTATCATGAATTAAATGAAATTACAGATAAGTTATTAAAAGAGACTCAATACTCGGGGTTCTTTGCTCTGGAAACAAAATTTTGTGACAAACGAAAAAAAACTTTTATAATAGAAGTAAACACAAGACCAGTTTTGTGGTTTGGAGCCACAACAAGTGCAAAATTATTTTTTGTATCTCAATGGTGTCAATCTTTAGGCTTCTTGTCAATTACATTTAAAGGAAGAAATCAAGAGAAAGTCAATAAACCAGTGGTTTGGAAATACTTTTTTAAAGATTTATTTATTTCTTTTAAAAAAACAAGCAAATACTCAAGTAAAATATTATTACCAAATCAAAAGATCAATAGTTTTGCTGTCTTTGATAAATATGATTTAAAACCATTTATCTTTGACCTTTGCAATGGAATTACTAAAAAAATGGGGTTTTAATTAATGTTATGATGAAAAAATCAGGTATTATTATTAGTATAGATTTCGAGTTAGACTGGGGGTATATGGACCAGGATAATCCGTTGACTGAAAATGAGATTTCTACAGGCCTAGATTCTTTAATAGCCTTGCTTAATAAACATCAAATAAAATCTACATGGGCAATTGTTGGTCAATTGTATACTTATAACAGAAAAGAAGACAACTCTAAAAGACAACTGCAATGGATTACAAGAAATTTAAAGGATAATGATTTAATTGAAATAGCTTCACATACCCATAATCACATATTTTGTGAAGAGATTTCAAAAGAATTAATTGAAGAGGATTTTTCTTTAATGAAAAATATTGCAAAAGATAACAACAAGGATTTTAAATCCATAGTCTTTCCAAGAAATCAATACAATAAAGCTAATCTTTATTTAATTAAAAAAAATAGATATACACATTACAGAAGTGTACTAGGAAAATGGTATTTACAGACAAATAAATACAGTGAAGAAAGTAAAATAAAAAGAAATTTGATTAGAATTTTTGACATGCTTCCATTTAATAGAGACGCTATTGTGGACTTACAAAATGAATTAATATCGATATCAGATAGTCGCTTTTTTCGTTTTTTCCCTCCTTCTTTTACAGGTGAAATAATTTCGAAAATTTATTTAATAGTTTTAAAGTATGAATTAAGACAATGTATTAAAAGGGGTAATTTATATCACATTTGGTTTCATCCGCATAACATTATAAAAAAGCCTAATGGCCTAAAAGAACTTGATTTATTTTTAAAATATTTTAAAAAATTAAAAGTAGAAAAACCGCAAATTAGTAGTTATAAATTTACTGAAATAGGCTAAAATGATATTTTATATTTCAATTTTAATGATATTAATTTTATGTTCTTTAGGGAAGTATTCAAAATTAAAATCATTTCTAGCCTTTTTAATTTTATTTTTATTGATTTCTTTAAAAGGAGAGGTAGGTCCGGATTACTATGGCTACCTTGTTAGATACGAGAATTTTGATTCTATCGATTCATTTTTGAGGGCAAATCTTGAATATTCCTGGTATTTAATTGAATATGTAACTAATGTAAACAAGTGGAGTTATCAAATGTATACTTTTTTTACAGCTATTATTGGGATGGTTTTTTTAGTACTTACTCAAAATAAAATAAAATACATAGGTTTTTTAGTTTTTATATTTCAAATTCTCATCGTTCAGCTAGGTCTCTCAGGGATGAGACAGTTTATAGCTGCATGTATTTTAGTTTATGCAGTAACGATTTATATTTTCGAAAATCAAAAATCAATTATTAAATTTATATTGTTAATTACATTTGCTGCTAGTTTTCATGTGTCTGCATTAGCAATGTCTTTTGTATTACCATTCTTAATTAAATTAAATAAAAAACAATATTTTTTAATTTTTTTGATAGCAATTGCTGGTATTTATTCAGAAATATTTATGAGTGATATTAACAAATACGAATTTAGATACCTACAGGGTTCACGATTAACTGCTGCAGGTGCATGGATTAGATTTGCCATAACTACGGCAATAATTATATTTGGTTTAATTAAGTCAAATAGAAGGACTTATAATTTGGGATTATCAATTTTAGTTTTTGGACTTATTTTAGGCATTGTTAATACTATTGCCCTTCACAGATTTAATTATTACCTCCTGCCTATTGCAAGCCTTATATTGATAAGAAATTATAAACTTACTATGATACGACACATAAGAATCAAGTATGTTTATGTCATAAGTATTCTTTATTTATTGCTATGGTTTAATTTATCAAAGTATGCAGATTATTATACCCCCTATATATTTTTTTTTAATTAAATGAATAATTTAATTTTAATCAATTTAAATACTTCCTGGAATATTTATAATTTCAGATTGTCTCTAATACGAGAATTACAGAAAAATGGCTTTAAGATCGTAGCTTTAGCTCCCCGTGATAGCTATACCTCTAAATTGGAAGAAATAGGGGTGAAATGTTTTCATATTAAACTGAATCTAAAAGGGACTAATCCAATTACAGATTTGTATTTGGTTTATCGATATTATAAATTATTTAAGTTATTAAAGCCAAATTTAATACTTAGTTACACCATAAAACCAAATATTTATGGAAATTTAGCTGCAAGATTATTAAGTATACCCACAATAAATAATATTAGTGGTTTAGGTACTTTATTTATCAAAAATTATTTTGTAACCTATATTGGTAAGTTTTTATACAAGCTAAGTTTAACGTCTAGTTCACATGTTTTTTTTCAAAATAAAGATGATCAACAACTCTTCATTAAAAATAAACTTATAAACTCTAAAATTTCCTCCGTAATTCCAGGTTCTGGGGTAAATATTGAAAAGTTTGATTGCGATAGAATCACTAATAGTGGAAGTAAATTTTTATTTCTTGGAAGGTTATTATCTGATAAAGGGGTCTTTGAATACCTAGATGCAGCAGTGTCAATATTAAAAACACATCCTAACAAGGAATTCTTATTAGCAGGAGATATGAGTTCAAACAATTTAACAGTTTTGTCTTCAAATCAACTAAAAAACTACATTAAAAATTATCCTCAAATAAAATATTTAGGTAAAACAGATGATATTGTAACGTTATTGAATTCTGTAGATGTCATGGTTTTACCATCTTACAGAGAAGGATTATCAAAGTCACTGATTGAAGCAGCATCAATGAAATTGCCAATAATAACTACCAATGTACCAGGTTGTAAGGATGTTGTTGATGACATGTTTAATGGATTTTTATGTCAAGTAAAATCAAAACATTCTTTAGAAAAAGCAATGTACAGTATGATCAATTTATCCGAAAAAGAAAGATTAAAGTATGGTCTAAATGGAAGAGAAAAAGTTATTAATGAATTTTCTGGAGAAATTGTAAATAAAATTTATCTTGATAAAATAAATAAAATTATAAATCTTAAATAATGTCATTTAATATAAATTCAGCCAAGGAAGCTGGTAAGAAATCCAAATCATCAAAATAATATTCTCAAATTAAAAGAATAATCATTGAATCATAAGGAAACGCTATTTTTTATTGCAAAATGTTTAACCATTTCATTGGAGGATAAAAAGAGAGACAAAATAGAGCTTGTTCTTAAAACAACAGATTTGGATTGGGATGCTGTTGTAAAAGTAAGTACAGCCCATTATGTATTTCCGGCATTGTATTGTAATTTTAAAAGAGCTGGTTTTTTAAAATACCTTCCAGTTGATTTGGTTAATTACATGAAGTACATTACCAATTTAAATAGAAGCAGGAATAAACAAATTATTACCCAAGCACAAGAGATAAATACACTTTTATTAAACAATAATATTACTCCAATATTTTTAAAAGGAACAGGAAACCTTTTAGAAGGATTATATGACGATATTGGAGAACGAATGGTTGGAGATATTGATTTTTTAATATCTAAAAAAGATTCTTACAGGGCATTTGAAATCTTAAAAGACAATAATTACTATACTCCTGAAAACCTTTTAAATAATCCTCCCGATCACAGGCATTTTCCAAGATTAGTCAAACAAGAAAATATAGCAGCAGTTGAAATTCACAAGGAGTTAACCATAAAAAAATACAGTGATGAATTTAATTTTAAGTTTATTAGTGAAGACACTCAGAGTAAAAATAATTTTATGGTATTGAGCTTTGAGAACCAATTATCACTATCTATTATATCTAGTCAGATTAATGATTATGGTTTTGATCTTAAGGTTTTTTCATTAAGAAATGCTTATGATGTTTTTTTATTGTCCAAAATAACTCATACACAAAAGGCCATTTCTAAATTTACTAAGTTAAAGAACCCACTAAATTGTTTTTTAGCAAGTTGTAACCTTGTTTTTGGAGATTCAGAATCCTTAAGGTTTTTTAAAACAAAAGAATTAGAGAACTACCTAAAAGCATTTAATAAAACTTTTTATAGTAGCAAATTCAACCTTGAAGTCAATTTTAAATTTATTAAAATTTATTTAACTAGAATTTTTAATATTCTTCGCAGAGCAATCTTTAATAGTGAATATAGAACGTGGCTATTCAAAAGAATTAAATCTATTTATTTTTGAAAAGACTACGGACTGCAGTTGTTTTGTTTATCTCACATTGTTGTCTAAATTAGCCGATAATTTATTATATTAAAGTCTAATGAAAAAAATTCTTGTTACTGGCGGATTGGGATATATTGGTTCACATGTGGTTGTAGAATTGCAAAAAAGTGGTTTTGAGGTTATCATTATAGACGATTTGTCTAATTCGTCCTTGGCTGTTTTAGATGGTATTTTTGATATCACGGGTGTCAAGCCAATTTTTGAAAAAATTGATCTAAAAGTAAAAGAAAAAGTGATAGATTTTTTTAAAAGATATGGTGATATTGATGGTATCATCCATTTTGCAGCATACAAAGCAGTAGGTGAGAGTTTTAATGATCCACTTAAGTATTATGAAAATAATATCAGTTCCTTGGTTTACATCCTAAAGGCGCTCCAAGGCTTTAAAATACCAAAATTTATTTTTAGTTCTTCATGTACTGTCTATGGCCAAGCAGATGAATTGCCAATTACTGAAAATGCTGCAATCAAAGAGGCTAAATCTCCTTATGGGAATACTAAAAAAATTGGGGAGCAGATCATTAAAGACCTGTGTCGTTGCAATGATTCTTTTAATGCGATTGCTTTGCGGTATTTTAACCCAATTGGGGCTCATTCATCTGCAAAAATCGGTGAACTTCCAATTGGGGTGCCACAAAATCTGGTCCCTTTTATAACACAAACTGCTATTGGTATTCGCAAGAAATTATCCGTTTTTGGTAAGAATTATTCGACTCCAGACGGCACCTGTATTCGCGACTATATACATGTGGTAGATCTGGCAAAGGCGCATGTTGTGGCCCTTAAGCGACTGTTTGAAGAAAAAAATTCTGATCGTTATGAGGTTTTTAATATTGGTACAGGTAAAGGCTCATCGGTATTAGAGGTAGTTGATACTTTTGAAAAAGCTACAGGTATTGATCTTAACTATTGTTTTACCGATAGACGGGATGGTGATATTATTTCAGCCTACGCTGATAACACTAAAGCTAATAAAGTTCTGGGATGGAAAGCCCAGCTTACCCTGGAAGATGCATTGGTTTCAGCTTGGAAGTGGGAAAAAAGTCTTAGAACATAAACCCTATAATTTTGTCTAATTATCCTAAACCTTCTTTTGGTATTTCACAATCAAATTTTTCCTTATTTTGGTTTGGGGCTACCAACCAATTTTTGTCGGTTAATGACGATTTAGGAGTATTTTTTAGTAAAGCTGTAGTCCAAACTCAGTCGGAGTACCAAGAGGCTTTAGAAGGGCTTATGGGTATAAATCCAGAGATTACAGGTCTTATACAGGCTATTTCCTTAGACAATATAAACTCTTTAGTCAAAAATATTCCGGTAGCAGATTGTAAACTTATTCAACTTAATGATTTTGAGGTTTCTAACTTAGCCATAGGTCAACATAACGTATCGGTTTATTACGACTCTAAGACTCTTCAAACGCTTTTTGAGCCACCTTTTGCGTATTCAAAACAAAAATTTAGTAAAAGCAATAAAGAACTAATCATCACACAAAAAGACAATCAGCTAAGCCTCTTTAACGGAAAAAAGCTTGTTTATACTACCCCAAAAGATAAATTTTTTGTACTCCAAGCCCAATTTGTCAATCAATTAACCCAGTATTACCATTCTATCGACAATCCTCGCTGGCTTTGCTCTTTTCATGGCTGTGCGTTGCAAAAGAATAACAAAACCTTTCTAATTTTGGGAGATTCCGGGGCGGGGAAGAGTACTTTATCATCTTTATTGTCTCTATCTGACTATCGCTTTATAGCTGACGATTTGGTGCTAATGGGTCACGATTTTAAAATTTATGACAATCCCGCGGCGGTATCGGTCAAAGAAAATGCTTGGCCTATTGTAGAAAGATATTTCAAGGAATTTAATAATATAAAAACTTCAGAAAAAACAAAAGGAAAAACTAAGATGAAGTTTTTACCACTGCATTCGCTTCAAAATAATACACCACAGTCTTTCCATTTAGATTACCTGGTGTGGGTAAATTATTCAACAGATCAAATAAATCGCTTGAGCCCCTTAGACAAACAACAGGCTCTTTCTCGACTCATTCCCGACACTTGGATTAATCCCGAGCTCACTTCTGCTAAAGCTTTTGCTAATTGGGCTATTAAAGTAAAAACTTATCATTTGGATTACCACGATTTTTATACAGCTAAAAAACTTTTGGATGCCCAGTTACACTAGTATCGAGACTTTTCGTTTTATGTGCATAAATAATAATTTTATATAATAATCTAATTTCCAAAAAATCCTGGCTCTGGTAGTGATGAATTTTATGCTGCTACATTCGGACTTAGCATCACAAACTTATCAAGCGCCTTAAGACCGGTATATATTCCCATCTTTTTTGATTCCTTGTTTTCTGTTATTAAACTTAATTTTTTTAAATTTACACAAAAAACTAACCTATGAATAAAGGCTTTATTTATATTTTATTGTTTGTTTTTATATGTTCTTGTGCTTCCAAGAAAGATTTATATTATTTTCAGAATATAGATGAAATAAATATTGAAAATAGTTTCCAATATTTAACTATAAAGCCCGGAGATATTCTTGACATACAAATAAAAGCCTTAAATCCCGAAAGTGTTCAAGTATTTCAGCGACAATCAAGTTTAGGACAACAAAATGCTCAATTACAAAGTCGTTCTTTAGATGGCTACCTCGTTGATTCAGATGGAACCATTAATTTACCGCTTATTGGTAATGTAAATACTTCTAATCTCAATATAACTACATTATCTAAAGATATTGAAAATGCGTTAACTCCATATATTAAAAATCCATCAGTAAATGTTAGGATACTAAATTTTAGAGTTTCGATTTTGGGTGAAGTTAATAACCCTGGAACTTTTACATTTTTTGAGGAAAGAGTGAGTATCCCTCAAGCTCTTGGTCTAGCAGGTGATTTAACAATAAACGGAGATCGTAACAATGTTTTACTTGTTAGAGATATGGGTGGAAAAAAAACAAGTTATTTTATTGATTTAACGAAATCGAAATTCTTTAATTCATCTATTTATTTTTTGAAGCAAAATGATATCTTATATATTCGCCCAAATAATGCAAAAATAAAATCTTCTGGATTAGTTGGAAATACTGGCACGCTTGTATCACTTTTAACTCTTGCAGTAGGTTTATTTATTATAATAACAAGATAATTTTATGGAGTCTATTGAAAATTTTTCTCAAGAAGATAATCGTATGAATATCATTGAAGAAATTAAATATTATTTATTTTTTTGGCCATGGTTCTTAATGTCTATTTTGTTACTTTTTTTTGGTTCATTTATTTATTTGAGATATAGTTCAAATTCATTTTCATCTTCAGCTACATTACAAGTAAAAGATGCTAAATCTGACCCTTCCTCATTTTTAACCCAATCTGCAGGTGCTATGTTTAACTTTAATAGAGTTAAGCTAGATAACTATATATCACAAATAGTTTCTAAATCCAATTTAAGCGAAGTAGTTGATTTATTAGAACTTCAAACAAAAGTTTACTCTATCGGTAGAATAAAATCATCTCTACTATTTGATGATCAAATTCCCTTCAAAATTAATTTTATGTCTGATAAGGTTTATAATGATGGAATAACTTTGATTATTGAAGAGTCCAATAATTCTGTTGAATTTAATGGAAAGAAATATAATTTAGGTAATGGTGATTACTTTGAACATGATGATTTTAATATTAGAATATTTAAATTTCCAGACCAAAGAGAAAAAATAGAGTATTTAATCACTCGCTCAAGTCATGTCTCTGCTGTGAACTCATTATCTACAAGTGTTTTAGTTTCAGCTTCAAGTAAAGAAGGAGATAATATTGATATAAATATTAAAGGATTAAATATTAATCGTAACGAAGCTATAATTAATACGTTGATTGATGTGGCTCATAATGATCAAGTAAAAGAAAAGCGTAAAATTTATGATCTTTCAATCAACTTTATAAATAGTCGTTTGGTATCAATTGTCAATGAAATTGATTCTCTAAGTCTCGAAACAACTGGTTTTAAATCTAAAAATCTTATTTTTTCTCCTGTGGATCAAACCGCTAACGCTTTATCAAGTCTTAATGAATTAGAACAGGAAAATTTTGATTTAACTACACAATTTGAACTTGCTAAATCTCTTAAAATTAATTTAAAATCTCAATCTGATTTTTCATTATTACCATCAAATATTGGAATTAACAGTGGTAACGTTAATGAACTTGTATTTACATATAATTCAATTGTGTTAAAAAGAAATGAAATATTATCTGGTGCAACATTGAAAAATCCAGCTGTTCTGCAATTAAGTCTCCAACTTAAAACTCTTAAGCAAAATATTCTTAGTAGTATCGATAATTATCTCGAAAATATTCAAACCTCACTTTCAAAGTTTAATGAATTTAAAAAATCAACAAACAATCAAGTTGCTAAAATACCAGAGCTTGAAGCAAGACTGCTAGAATTTCAGCGCAAATTTGAACTTTCTGAAAATCTTTATTTATTTCTTCTGCAGCGCCGCGAGGAGGCGTCAATAAGCTATGAAGCAACTTTACCCAATACCCGAATTATAAACTACGCAAATACAAATCTAACACCTGTCTCTCCCAAACGTAAAATTGTATATTTTGGATCTTTAATATTAGGTCTTTTGTTGCCTTTTAGTATTTTATATATTTTAAAAATTTTAGATACTAAATTACACACTCGTGAAGATCTTCAAAAACTTGCTCCGAATATGAGTATTTTAGGGGAAGTGCCATTTATTGAAGACATTAATTCAATATTTGAATCAAGAAGTATTTTTGCTGAATCCTCTCGTGTTATTCGTTCTAATATTGATTTTAAAATTGATAAAACTAAAGACTGTAATATAATTTTATGTACTTCATCTATTAAATCTGAAGGTAAAACAGTTTCTGCCGTTAATATTGCTTCTAGTTATGTTGCAGCTGATAAAAAAGTTCTTTTGATAGGAGGGGATTTAAGGAATCCTCAACTTCACAATGTCATGAAAGTTGACCGAAATACTACTAAGAAGGGCTTAAGTAATTTAATTACAAATCCAAATATATCTATTGATAAAAATATTATCCAATCGTTTGATGTTTTTAATAATAAACTTGATATTCTTTTTAGTGGAATAATTCCTCCAAATCCAGCTGAACTTTTAGAATCTAATAACTTTAATAAAATATTAGATAAACTTAAATCCTCATACGATTACATAATTATTGATTCAGCTCCTTTATTACTTGTAAGTGATACGTATGCTCTATTAAAAAAATCTGATTTAACAATTTTTACAACAAGATCTGGTTTCACCGATAAAAAAATCATTCCTTTTATTAATGAATTGGTTCAGGATAGAAAAGTTGATAATATTGGTATAATTCTAAACGCTGTTAAACTAGGTCCTAAATCATATTATAGATATGGATACAGCTACAGATATAGTTATCAATATAAATACAATTATGGTTATGGCTATGGATACGGGGAAGATAAATCCTGAGTTCCTACAGAATCAATTTGTTTTTCACAAATTTGATTCCAAACCAATTTTTCTTTTTTATTTAGATAAATTCCCTTTAGCTTATTTAATTGATAAGGGTTGTGAACATCGGTTCCAATAAAATTATATAATCCTAATTTAAGAAATTCTTTAGATTTCTTTTTTACATCTTTTCCATAAAACCCAATCAATGATAAGGCGTTCAATTGCATTTTAGCTCCTCTTTCTTTCAGCTCTTTAATGATTTTAGTTGATTGAATTGAATTGAATCTCTCAGGGTGAGCTAAAATTGGAGAATATCCCAAATTTTGAAGTTTAAATAATGCCTCTTTCAACAATCTCAACTCTCCAAAAAAAGGAATTTCAATAAGAACATGATTTTCAAAACATGTCAATAATTCACTTTTTTTATCTAATTCTTTGATAAAAAATTCATCCACCATGTATTCAGCTCCGTAACCTAACACTTTAGTGTTTTGATCTAACATTGATGAATTTAAATTATC
>Ga0163111_10000378_pt1 | contig 26860 bp, 26 predicted proteins | sample CRUFie1St18metaG_FD_109645 | JGI IMG/M metagenome (GOLD analysis project Ga0163111, IMG submission 109645) | Marine microbial communities from the Costa Rica Dome - CRUD Field 142mm St18 metaG | ecosystem: Environmental > Aquatic > Marine > Oceanic > Photic zone | place: Costa Rica: the Eastern... | reverse complement strand
TGGAACGCATCTACGACGAGTGGAACCCGCGCGGCCTCGAGATTTTTGCCATTGGCAACGACTTCGAACCCGAGCCCTGGCAGGAATACATCCGCGAAAAAGAACTCACCAAGTGGGTCAACGTCAGTGACAACCCGCTCATCAACGCCCAAGACAGTGCCACGGCCTTGATATACGGGGGCGTGACCAACTTGGAAAGCCTCAACTTCCGCACGACGTTTGACGTGTATGCGACGCCCAAGATGTTCTTGCTCGACGAAGACAAAAACATCCTGGCCAAGCAAGTCGGCGCCGTTCAATTGGCAGAAATCTTGTCCCAAATGGAGGGCCTTGAGGAGACTGTACCTTACTTCGCACCCGATGAAAAGAAGGAGAGCGCGGAGAACGATCACTGAGAAAAGACGAGATAATCCTCCACACATGAGGGAATTTCTGGCTTTGCGCCTACCTTCGCCGCTCATTCTTTTAATACAGTGACGTGAACATTTTTGTAGGAAACCTTGCATGGGGCGTGGATGACATGGCCTTGCGTGAAGCATTTGAGGCGTTCGGCGCCGTGGACAGTGCACGAGTCATCCACGATCGTGAAACCGGAAGGTCTCGCGGTTTTGGTTTTGTTGAAATGCCCAACCAAGAAGAAGCGCAAGCCGCTTTGGATGGCATGGAAGGAAAAGACCTTGAGGGTCGTCCCATCCGGTGCAATGAAAGCCAGCCGCGCGAGCGTCGCTGATTTGATTTCAACTTGAACGAACAAAAAGCCTCGGCACATGCCGGGGCTTTTTCATATCACGCACTTCACCCAAACCGCCGCAGTGAAACGTCAATCCTCCTGATTATCACACGATTGCCCGAACGCACTCAAGAAATTTAAGAGATCCGGCGCGCCTACGTTGCCGTCCAAGTTGGTGTCGAAATAACACGAAGCTGCCAAGGACACAGGGACACAAAGGCCCAGTGCTTCATCCCACTCGGTGTTGGGTCCACATGCCGACGCATCGGGAAGGCAATCCTCGCTCGGAACGCAAGTCCCACTCCCTTCGTCGAACACGGTTCCTTCACCGCACAGGCTCGAAGGCTCCACAGGATTTTCGCATGCCAAATACGGCTCAATGTCATGGAGATACACAGTATACATCGTGTCAAACACATTGCCACAGTCGTCTGGGATGTTCAAATTGATGTTGAAGGACATGACTCCGCAACACAACATCAGCGTGTCCGACAACAGGATACCTCCCTCCAACGCCGCATTGCAATTGTCCTGCAACACGGGCAACCAGTCAAAGGTGTTTGAAAAGAAGTGACCGGAGACATCGGAGTTGATCAAACGAGGAGCTTCGTCGTCTCGAAGTTCCAAACGTTGAACATGCGTGTAAACGCTGTCGCAATCCGTCACCGTCCACGTCCGATCGACGACCATCTCTTGATCGCAATCCACAGGCAAGGAGGCGTCGTTGTACTCGACCAGCACGTCGCTGCATCCGTCTGCAAGCATCACGTCTGGTGTCTGAAACAAATCATCCAGTTCCTCCTCGCAGGTGCCAAAGGCATCCGCAGGCCAGCCAATGGCGGTTTGGGCAAGGAAATTCCATGGGGACAACAAGGCGTAGGCCAAGAAAAATGCGGGAATGCAACGTGTCATGTATGTTGGGTTTGGTCGGGGAAATGCTCCGCGAATTTGGCACACAACCCTTAATAACCTCCTTCTTCGAAGTATCGGAAACAAATAAAGCGCTGTTCACAAGGCCTCTTGTAGAGGAGGGCTCGAACCCCCGACCACAGGATTAACAGTCAGATGCTCTAACCAGCTGAGCTACGGCTAAGACCAGGGATTCAGTACAAACTAAGGCATGGCGTAACAAGTGTACCAGTCTCACCGAGAAACAACAGCCGCTTAAACCCTCATTCAAAACGCATCGAAACCAGTGAGTGCTTTCCCCAAGATTAGCTCATGAATTTCATTGGTACCCTGATAGGTAACCAAGGTCTCTGTATTGATGAGGTGACGCATAATGGGATAGTCGCTTGATATGCCCATTCCACCTAGAATTTCACGCGCACTTCTGGCCACCTCTTGGGCCATACGCACGTTGTTTCGCTTCGCCAAGGAGATTTGTTCGTGGCTGAAGGTGCCACTGTCCATTAGCCTACCTAGGTGAAAAACAAGGAGTTGGGCCTTTGTAATTTCCGTCGACATTTCGGCCAACTTCTTTTGAATCAATTGCTTAGATCCAATCGGAAGGCCAAATTGAATGCGCTCTTTTGAATACTGTAATGCGAGCTCAAAACACTCCAAAGCAATGCCAACTCCTCCGCACGCCACAGCATATCGTCCAACGTTCAAACATTTGTAGGCATCTTTTATCGAAGACGATTTCTCAAGCACTTGTTTCCGCGGTAAAGTTGAATTTGAAAAAATGAGCTCTCCAGTTTTTGATGCCCGAAAAGACCACTTGTCTCGAAAGGTGGTTGAATTGTAGTTGGTGATTTTGTGGCGATCTACAATGACTCCTTTCACGTCGCCATCTTCATCCTTCATCCACACGATTGCGATGTCCGCCACCTCGGAATTGCCAATCCACATTTTGGATCCGTTCAAAACAATATTCTCCCCTTTCTCTTTGAAGTAGGAGTGCATTCCAGCGGGATTCGACCCAAAGTTAGGCTCAGTCAGCCCGAAGGCGCCCAAATACTCCCCAGAAGCCAATTTGTGTAGGTACTCGTCTTTTTGTTCGCTCGAGCCAAATTCGCTGATGGCATACATCACTAGGGAGGTTTGTATCGATGCCATGACTCTAATCGAACTGTCTCCCCTTTCAAGTTCTTGCATTAACAACCCGTAGGACACGAAGTCCATGTTCAACCCTCCATATTCCTCCGGGAAAATGAATCCAAATGCACCTATTTCAGCCAAATCACTGGCCAACCCGTCTAATGATTTTCCATTGACAAAGCAATCTTCAATGACAGGCTTGATGCTCTGATTTACCCAAGTCTTGACGGTATCTCTGATGAGTTTTTGCTCTTCGCTTAACAGAGAATCTAGGTTGTAAAGGTCCATTGCAGTCATGACCTAAAAGGAAAGTCACAAATAGTCGTGCTGAAATCCCTTGATTGAGGTAATTCAGCTCAGTTCGGACCTTCGTAGGTTTAATTCAAGCAATCGAACATCGCTTCAAAACAATGCCTCCTCGTGAAACAAAGCCCCAAGAATGGATTCATCGCTTCACCAAAGCGACGAGAATGTTGTCAATATGGTCCCTTGGAATGATGTACACCGTCGTCGGTTTTCGCCATTTCAGCGACCCCAATTTTTTTACTCAAATCGTGCCACCTAGACTTCCCTTTCCAAAAGAACTTGTCTTTTTCACCGGAGGGTGGGAAATCTTCAATGGCACCCTTCTTTTCTTCAACAAAACGAGAAAAATGGCTGCAATAAGCACAGCGATTTTATTGGTCACAGTGTTTCCTGCCAACATATACCTCGCGCTATACGAGACACCGCAACTTGCACTCGACGTTACGCAAGCCCAAGCCCTGAGAAGGCTGCCATTTCAATTTACCTTGTTGTTTTTGGCATGCTGGCACTCACGACAAGAAAACACCTTCAACAAAAACGTCCTCGGCAGCCTCCTTTTTTATCCTACTGTGGCATATTTCCTTAGCCTTTGATTGTGTGGAATAGGTGTGCTGGTTTAACGACCGACTAGGGTTAAGGTCATTGGTCCGAGAGTGCGTATCTTATGTGTCTAAATAGAATCAGATGAGACACTTAATGGCAGCAACAATGGTTTTATTCGGAGTCCATGCTTTTGGGCAAAACGGGAACAATTGTGAGAACCTGCTGGGAGATGTGAATGGGGATGGCTACATCAACATCCTTGACCTTCTTCTCACAAAGAATCAGGTCCTTCAAGACAGTTCGCCGACGGATTGCGCCGACAGCTACATCGACGGGGTTATTGATGTCTCAGACGTGGCCGTGACGCTCATGGAAATCTTTGGTATGTCAGACAATTCAGGATCTTGTCCTGACATCGCGTTTTATTTTGAACAGGAAAGCGACAATGTGTTGTCGTTGTCATTTTCAGTCCAGTCAACTCCAAACTTTGTATCGGGATTAGGCCTGCAAATGGCAATTTCCAATCTCCCTCCCGCAGCCAGTATTGTTTCAGTGTCATCTGGAGATTTAGAAATGTCGTATTCAGCTGAGAATGACCTTGTGTTGGGCTGTTCTCTCTTTGGTCAATCATTTCTAGAAAACGGTGCTGAAGATGTCCTAACAATTGAGTTTTCTGAAGCGGTTTCTGCATCAGAACTTTTGGGTGAAATACTGCTCCCGTTCTGCGGCGATTCGTTCGTCACGTCATTTGCCGAATCGAGCGGATGCATGGATGAGAGCGCATGCAACTTTTTCGAATTTGCAACTGTGGATGATGGATCGTGCGTTTATGATGATGCGTGTGGTATCTGTGGTGGCGATAACAGCTCTTGCAGTGGTTGCACTCATGAGAATGCAACGAATTATGACTCAACAGCAACCATTGAAGATGGGTCTTGCTTGTACAGCCAAGAAGCTTTTGATGCTGGATATGAAGCGGGTGCAGCATCAGCAGAATGTCCCCCTTGTGCGAATTCAGATTGCCCAGGGGATTTCACTGCTGATGGGTACATCGGAGTTGATGACATCCTGTCAATGTTGTCGCTCTACGATACGTCCTGCGCTGTATGTGGAAACGGGATTGTTGAAGAAAATGAACAATGTGACGATGGCAATGACATCCTGGGTGATGGATGTGACAACTGTATGTGGGGAGGTGACCCGCAGGACGATTAATCGGTAGATATGGAAGACCAGCAAAGCATTGTTTAACAATTAGTAAACACGCGATTGCCATATAGATAATGACTAGATCGACGGGCCAAGTTGAAAGGCCAAAAAGACAGCTAAAAAGGGCAGGCTAACGCAATCACATAACGGATGATTCTCTGGCAGTAAGTCTGGCAGTAGATATCTCGATAGGCTATCTTGAAAGGATAATTCTTTGTTTCACTTGCCAAGGCATTTCGTGACAATGATCCGTTGAATCCCAGTTCTCAATACAAAAAAGACCTTGCTGAATGCAAGGCCTCTTGTAGCGGGGGGGGGGCTCGAACCCCCGACCTCAGGATTATGAATCCTGCGCTCTAACCAGCTGAGCTACCCCGCCGAATGGGCGGCGAAGTTATAACGATTTGACTTGATTTCACACTCGTTCATGGACTCGATTCAACAAATCCTGCTGTATCTTGTGAACCTCGGGCGGCACGAAGAGGTTGTACCGCCGTGATTCGAGGATTGCATGCCTCTTTCCAATGACTCAACGACCATGATGACCGCCCAAAAAGTGAAGTTTCAACTCGAAATACCTTTGAACAGCTCTAAAGGAGTGTTGTACAACTGCATCAGCACACCCTCCGGGTTGGCCGAGTGGTTCTGTGACGATGTCAACATCAAGAAAGACGTCCACATCTTCTTTTGGGATGGCAGTCAGGAGTCTGCGCGCATGATCAGCAAAAAAAAGGATGAGTTTGTCAAGTTCCGCTGGCTCGAAGCCGAAGAAGAAGGCGAAGACACCTTCTTTGAACTGCGCATTCGTGTGGATGACCTCACGCGAGAGAACTCACTTTTGATCACTGATTTTGCAGACGACGACGAAGTCGAAGATGCCAAGGATCTCTGGGAGGCTCAGGTGACCAATCTGCGGCGCGTGTTGGGCTGCTAAAAGCCCACAACTCAATCGACAAACGGCGCAAGTCTCGACGCCACGGCTTCGGACCACTTCCCCTGCCCTTCTTGGGCCTCCAAGTCCCACGTCTCTGAAATCGACCCTGAGGTCTCGGCTTTGCACCATGACCAAAGACTTCGAATGACTTCGTGTGCCGGTGTGGCCCGAAGTTGAACCTTGGCATGGAGGATGAACCCCTGCATTTGGGCCTCCACCACGACTTCCTGAGCGCGATTTTCTGGAAACACCAGGGCAAAGCTCCCTTGTGCATTGAGGCAGGCTGAAGCTGTGCTGAACAAAACGCGCAATGGCAACGTGTCGTCATGCCTGGCCAAATTTCGCTTGCGATCCTGGCTCTTGGGGTGGTCGTGAAAAAACGGGGGGTTGCACACAATGAGGTCTGCTTCTTTGGACCACCCTTGAATGGCCCGATGATGCACTTGGATGCGATTCGAAAATGGGCTTTCAGCTACGTTTTCGGTGGCTTGTTGTGCGGCTTCGGGCTCGAGCTCAACCGCGTCGACTTCTGCCGTTGGGAAGCGTTGTGCCAACATCAGTGCAAGCACGCCGGACCCCGTTCCAATGTCAAGGATACGTTGCACGGATTGGCCAGCCTCCGTGCTTGTGGTCCCGGCCCAAGAACCCAACAGAAGCGCGTCCGTTCCAACCTTCATTCCACACGCATCGTCGTGCACGCGGAATTGCTTGAATTCCTGAATTCTTCGGCCAGAACGTCCCACCGTCAGGAAGTTTTGGCCTTGCGCTTTTGCCACGTTTCAAAGAAGGGGAAATCCTCCACGCGGTCCTGAGGTGCCTCGGCGAGTGGCTCGACTTCGACCATGCTGTCGTGGCAATCCGCGGGCAAGCTTTGGTAAAGAGCGGTGCCCTCGGTCTTGTGAGCCACCATGGCGTCGCTGACCTGCCCTTTGACTTCGGCAGGCTGTCCCACGACCAGGCTTCTGGGTTCAAACACCGACCGCGCCTTAACCAAGGCCAAAGCTCCGACGATGCACTCCTCCCCAATGACCACATCGTCCAGAATGACGGCATTCATGCCGATCATGCAGTTCTTGCCCAAAGTGGCGCCATGCACCATCGCCCCGTGACCGACATGCGCTCCTTCTGCGAGGTGAACCGTGGTGCCTGGAAACATGTGAATGACACACCCCTCCTGCACATTGACGCCGCGTTCCAATTCAATTTTGCCCCAATCGCCGCGCAACACCGCATGCGGCCCCACATAGCAATCTGGCCCCACGGTCACATGACCGATGAGCGTGGCCTGAGGATGAACGAATGCCGTCGGATGAACCACTGGCACCATGTTGCGAAAGGCGTACACCATGGGATTAGCGCTGGGCATTTTCGATGACGGCTGCGTAGCCTTGTCCCACCCCAATGCACAACGTCACCAGTCCATATTTACCACCTGTGCGATGCAATTGACGTGCCGCAGCCAACAAGATGCGTGCGCCTGTCATCCCTAGCGGGTGACCCAAGGCAATCGCACCGCCGTTCGGGTTGATTCTGGCATCGTCGTCGGCCAAGTTCCAGCTGCGAATGCACGCCAAGCTTTGGGCCGCGAATGCCTCGTTCAATTCAATCACATCAAGGTCGTCAAAGCCAATGCCCGCTTTGGCAAGCGCACGGTTGGAGGCCTCCACAGGCCCAATGCCCATGATGCGAGGTGGAACCCCCACCACGGCAGAAGAAATCATGCGTGCCAACGGTTCCAGACTTTGTGATTTCAACCCTTCTTCGTTCGCCAACAAGAGCGCAGCCGCGCCGTCATTCAGGCCGCTGGCATTTCCTGCCGTGACACTTCCTCCCTCCTTGCGAAAAGCGGGACGCAATTTGGCCAAGATCTCAGGCGTGGTGCCTGGCTTGATGAATTCGTCGGCCTCAAAAGAGATGGGGTCCTTCTTCCGTTGGGGGATGCTCACGCTGACAAGCTCTTCGGCAAGACGCCCCTCCTTCTGAGCCGCATCCGCCTTCATTTGGCTTCGGAACGCGAACGCATCTTGGTCCTCTCGGCTGATGTGGTGTAAATCCACGAGGTTTTCTGCCGTTTGGCCCATGCCTTCGGTGCCGTAAAGCGCATCCAGGCGTGGATTGATGAACCGCCAGCCGAAGCTGGTGTCGTGCAATTCCATGTCTCGTCCAAAAGGCTTGGACGCCTTGCTCAACACCCAAGGCCCGCGCGTCATGTGCTCGACACCTCCCGCAAGCACCACCTGAGCATCACTCATGTGAAGCATTCGAGATGCGTGCACCGACGCGGCCAGACCTGAAGCACACAGGCGGTTGATCGTCTCCGCAGGGACTTCTTGGGGCAACCCCGCGAGCAGGCTGGCCATGCGCGCAACATTTCGGTTGTCTTCACCCGCCTGATTGGCACAGCCCATCAGCACATCGCCAATCATCATGGGGTCGAGGTTGGGGTGGCGTTCCATCAAGGAACGCAGGGCATGTGCCGCCAAATCATCTGTGCGAACGGGAGACAATGTCCCCCCAAACGAACCAATCGGCGTGCGCACGCCATCAACCAAATAGGCATTCATGAAGCGAAGATAGGTTGGTGCGGACCGGTTCTTGCCCCAAATTGCAGCATGCGTTTGGGCATTGCTTCCACCTTCCCTCCCTATCGCGGCGGCATCGCCCAGTTCAATGCGGCGATGGCGCGGTCCTTGAAAGAACATGGTCACGACGTGCATTGCTTGACGTGGCGTCGTCAGTATCCCTCCGTGGTGTTTCCAGGCACATCCCAATGGGAACCTGGTGCGTCGATTCGGGATGTGGACATGCCTGCTCCGTTGGACAGTCTAAACCCGTTCAGTTGGAAGGAAACGGGGCGGCAGTTGGCCGCCCACAGCGACGTGGCGATCCTTCCGTTTTGGCATGCGGCGTTGGCCCCTGCTTTGACCGGTGTCGCGCGTGAGGCTAAACGCCAAGGCATCGGCCGGGTGCTTGCCTTGATGCACAACGCCTCTTCTCATGACGGGCGTGGCTTGGATCGACGGTTGACTGAGCGCTTCCTGGGGGCTGTGGATGGTGTGGTGACGCTGAGCGAGCCCGTCAGTGATGTCCTTTCAGCCTGGCATCCGCACACCCTGTTTCACCCCTTGTACGACCATCACGCCAGTGCCGTGGGCCAAAAAGAGGCAAGACGAAAGCTTGGTCTCGACGACAGAGCGCACGTTCATCTGTTTTTTGGGCTGATTCGCCCCTACAAAGGCTTGCACGTCCTTCTCGAAGCGCTGGCCAAGTTGCCTGAGGACCACGTGTTGGTCGTGGCCGGGGAATGCTATGGTTCATGGGAGCCTTATGCCCAAGTCATCGCCAATCTTGGTTTGGCCCGGCGGGTGGTGGTACACAACGAATTCATTGACGACCGAGACGTGCCTGTCTACTTTGCGGCGGCCGACAACCTCGTCCTTCCCTACGTCGAAGCCTCCCAGAGTGGGGTCACGGCCCTGGCACTGCATCACCAACGCAAAGTCATCGCCTCGGATGTGGGCGACTTGTCCAACAGCATTGTGCCCGAATTGACAGGGCGCCTGGTCCCTCCCCGCAACATTTCGGCTTTGTCCGAGGCCATGTCCAAGCCTTGGTTGGCCCAGTCCGCAGACATCGATGCCGCCTTCAAGCAGATCAAAAAGCGACTCAGTTGGTCGGCATGGGCAACCCAGCTGATGCAACAGGTGGAATTGGATTTTACTGCAGCTCGCTGAGTGGGCGAATCAGTGGGTCGAACACAAACCGTTGAAGCAACACGACTTCGCCGTCATCTGTGACGCCATACAACTGCTCCATGTTGTGTTCCTCTACAACACCGAGGTCGTTAGGCTGACCTGATCCTGGCTTCCAATGCACGTAGATGTTGGCGCGCTTGCCATCCTTGCCCACGGCCGAAAGCTCAAACGCCGCCGACGCCGTTCTCAAACTGTCCTCCACTTGGGGGTCCAGCCGTGAACGGAATGTTTCAAGGTGGACTTTCTTGAACCGCAAGAAGTGGTCTTGCACGCCCGTGGTGTCACTGTAAGGCATTGGATTGCCTTCCAAATCGGACAACACCAAACCTCCTTCGTCTTGGGCCGTCAACGCATACGACTCGCCGTCCTTTTCCAAGATGCGAACTTCCACTTCACGCAGGGTGCGTTTGGGGTGGTCAAAGATGCCTGTGTAGCGCCACTCCCGTTCAGATGTGAAAAAGCGTGTGCTCAAATACCCTGTGAACCCTTCCATGTGAACCACGTAGGGTTCAGATCCTCGCCCCTCTGGGGTTTCCAAGACCATGTACGTACCCGTGTGGCTTGGGGTGGCCGTGCCGACGTACCACGTCTTCATCGGTTGGTCCCCACCTTGATAGATTTCCACCTTCTTGCCTCGGGCGGCAATCAACCGAACCACATTTTCTTGGGCGGCTTCGGCCACCGGACCTTGCACGGCCGCCCGCCGGAACGTCTTCAACAACAACTTCACCGCGTCCTCACGTGCTTTGTATTTCCCGTTCAAATCCCAAAGGCGTCCACGTTCCGGACGGGTCAGTGTCACCTCCACCCCGTCCATATCCGCAATAAAAATCTTGTCCACCTTCGAGGTATCCAGAATGCCAAATTCCGTCCCTTCAATGCGGTCAAGACGTCCCTGATTGCCCTGCAGCCACCATACGCCAGCCGTGACCACAGTGAGGGCGACGAGAATGTAGAGGATGCGCAAATTCGAATGCATGAGAAAAGGGATTAAGCAGCTCGACCAAACAACCGGCGACGCGTCGTCAACACCGCGCCCGCCAGCAGCATCACGACAAGCAACGGCATGCCCACAGCCACAAATTGCCATCCGCTGCGCTCCGCCCGAATGCGGGCATCGTCCAACGAACGAAGTTGAATGCTCCTTGATCTGACGCTGATGAGCGCGTCTTCTTGAAGCAAGTAATTGATGGCGTTAAGCAAGAATTCTTTGTTGTCGTAAACGACCCGCCTCGCGTATCGGTCGTAGCCCAAAGGCAAGACGCGCCCGTCCGAACGGAAGCGGTTTCGCGCCACATCCCCGTCGGAGATGACCACCATGGCTGTGGGGGCACTCGAAGCACGGAAAGCGAAGTCTGCATCGTCGCGCAGGGCGCTGGGCAAGGTCTGTTCGTAGTGTGATCGGAAAGACCCCTCCAACAGCGCAGCGAAGCCCGCATTGGGGGTGTTTCCCTCCGCGAAGTAGGCCGGGTCCAAATCGACAATGCCGCTTGAAATCCGCACGGGGACGCGGTACGTTTTGGCGCGTTCGCTCGACGTGAGCAACATCGTGGACGTCACGTCTTCTTGGGTGTTCACCAAGTCCATTGACGACACAAAGTCGAAATGGATGGGGTCCAAATTGTTGGTGATGGGGTGTCCCGTCCCCAACGGCATGGACAACGGGGCGAAGTACCAGTTGAACAGCTGCATGTTGCGCTGGTTGCCCATGGGGCCCGCGTCGAGCAGAATGGGCGCGCATTGCGGGTCGATGATCAGATTGCGGTTCAAGCGAACCCCGTAATCAAAGAGTTGGTCGTAGAGGCCGATTTGGTTCTCCACTCCAAAAGTCTCTTTGGTTTGGCGCAAGCTGTCCAGATCCGTCAGCACCGGGTCCACCATCCACAGGATTCGCCCTCCATTCATGAGGAATTGATCCAAGATTACTTTGTCCTTCTCCGGGAACACGCTGTCCGGTTTGGCCACGATGAGCAGGTCGTAGCGGTTTGTGCGGTAACGCATGCCGTCGAGTTTCTCGGAAAGCACGTTCAAACGGCCGTCCAGCTCCACCCGGGCCACGAGGTGATCTTCTTCAAGGGTCGACACCAAGTCGATCATGGCCAAATCTTCCAGCTCGCCGTGCCCCTCCAAAATGGCGATGCTTTTGGATTCAAAGGCCGTGCTGTTTCGGATGCCCGACGCCAAGTTGAATTCAAGGGTGTTGATTGAGCCCTGAATCATGGCTTGGTCCGCCTGCGGAATCTCGCTGCCGAAGAACTGAACGGGGTTCTCCTCACCTCGGAACGAAATCATGGCGCCTGGCCAAATGGTCTGGAAGGCTTGGCGGCCGTTGTCTTCAAACGCGATGCGCGTGAATTCCAATCCCCGCTCGAACAAGGCTTGCTCGTTTTGGCCGATGGTTTGGGCATCGTCGATGTCGTAGATGTCCACGAACTGAAACGCCAGGCGTCCCCCACTCGCTTGGGCCATGCGTTGCAACAGGGACTCGACTTCCGATTCCAATCGCTTCCACTCTTGCGGCAATTCCCCTGTCAGGTAACACGTCACAAGCACATCGTCTTGCAATCCCTCCAGAAGAGCGACCGTGCCCTCCGCCAAGGTGTGCCGCTTTTCCGCCGTCAAATCGACGGCGCTGTGCACCAACTGACCCAGCACAATCACCACCCCCAAGACCGCGGTCGAAAGCAACAAAGCCGTGCCCTCCCGAAGCACACGCCCCCTGCGCAGCGCCAAAACAAAACGAGACACCAGCACCGAAAGCGCCATCCAAGCCACGAAATACAGGACGTCCCGCGAATCCAAGCGCCCATGGCTCATGGCGTCGAAATGCGACTCCATGCCAAGCTGCACGAATGCATGCTCCCACGAACCCAGCCACGCAAAATCCGCAAGGGCGCCGAATCCGAAGTACGCCACAATGGACGTCAACATGGCCGACAAGAAGGCCACGAGGGGCTGCATCGTGCAGCTGGACGCGACCACACCAATGCCGGTGAGGGCGCCCGAGAAGACAATCAGGCCCAAATACGAGCCCCACACGGCGCCCAAATCCAAATTCCATGCGGGTCGTCCCAACATGCCCACCACGAGCACGAACGACATTGTGGGCAACAAGGCGGCGATGGACACGGCCCAAGCACCAAGGAATTTGGCCAGCACCACTTGGCCTTCGGTCAAGGGTCGCGTCAAAAGCAGCTCAAGCGTCCCGGCACGGTGCTCCTCGGCAAACGAACGCATCGTGATGGCGGGAATGAGAAACATGAGCACCCACGGAGCCATGGCGAAAAACGGATCCAAGGTGGCCATGCCCCCGTCCAGAATGTTCCACCCGCCTGGGAAGAGCCACAAGAACAGACTCGTAAAAAGAAGGAACACCGCAACCACGGTGTAACCGAGGAGAGAGCTGAAGAAACTCCGGATTTCTTTGAGGACAAGTGCGCGCATGAATCGAAGGCCAAAGATAGCCTTTACCCCGCCTCTCCGACTTCGTAGGTCCACACCATCGGAGGTGCGTCAAACATGGCTTTGGTTGCAGGCCAAATCTCCCCAAAGAGCGCGGAGGAACGGTATGCATTCAAGTCCGATTCCGCGTCCCATCGACTCAAAGTGGCACGCACGTAAGCATGGGTGGGGTCGATCAGCAACTCCACCCCGCGGCAACCGGGTTGAGATTCAATGGCATTGTGATGGTTATGGAACAGGCGCTCAAAAGCGCCAAGGTGCTCCTGCTTCAGGGTCAACCGGACAATTCGAACAATCACAACTCCAGCGTTGGGGCGGCTTGTGCAGCCGCGAATTCGATGCGCACCGGGTCGTCGTACTTCAAGCCCAACAAGTCCGTGGCGCCACCATAGCCCGAACCCGAACCGCCCATGCAAATGGCGATTTCCAGCAACCCCATCGAATTGAACATGGCCACAGGCTCCCCGGGCGTGCCGTCGGTGTAGGTGGTGGCTATGCGGCGGATGTCGCTGCGCGCGCGACGCATGTCGATGAAGAACTGCCTGCCTCGGCCTGCTTCTTTGAACAGGGTCCGGTCGATGTCCGTGATGCAATTGCCGCGGCCATCGACGTGCCTCACGTGGCCGACAAGCGCATTGCCTTCGACGACAGGCCGCACATTTTCCGCCTGAGTCACCAGCGAAGCTGGGCGTCCGAGCATTTCTGGAATGCCCCCTTTCGCGAGGTGGGTGGCTGCAGGCACGAAGAGAGAGCGCTCGGGGAACGTCGGGAAATCCTCGTCGGTTTGGACGCCAGAGAGGTCGAAGACGGCGTCGGGTTGTTTGGCCCCCATGAGCTGAAAGACCCCGGTGTCCGCCCCGATGAAATATTGTCCATTCAACTTGACGATGCGGTGTGGATGGTCGGGAGTCTCGACCGCATTGACGCCAATGACGTGCACCGTGCCTTTGGGGAACACATCCATGGCTGCGCAAAGCACGAACGCCGCGTGAACCGGGTCGAATTTGCGGATGCTGTGGGTCAAATCGACGATTTGTGCCTCGGGCATTCGCTTAAGTATGCTGCCCTTAAGAAGGCCCACATACATGTTGTCGGCCCCAAAATCGCTGATGAGGGTGATTGGCGTCACGAACGCAAAGGTGAGAAAGCTACTTTTGTCCTCCACATGCATGAAACCATTCTTTCGCTCGAGGGTCTCGACCTGATGGCTTTTCTTGGTCAGGAGAACGCCAATCTACGCGCGCTAAAAGCCCGGTTCCCCAAGTTGCGCATCGTCGCGCGGGGCACAGAATTGAAAGCCATGGGCGACCGCGAGGATCTCGGCCGTTTCGAAGAAGTGATGCGGATGGTGATTTGGCATGTGGATCGATACAACACCCTTGGGGAAGACGACATCGACCGCCTGACCAAGACTGAGGAAGCGTCCCTGCTTCAGAACGCCTCCCACGACGACGTCATCGTTTACGGCCCGGGGGGACTGAAAGTGACGGCCCGCACACCCAACCAGCGGCGCCTGGTGGAAGCCATTCGCGACCATGACATGGTCTTCGCGGTGGGTCCCGCGGGATCGGGCAAAACCTACACCGCTGTTGCGATGGCGGTGGCCGCGCTGAAGGACCGTCGGGTAAAGAAGATCATCTTGACGCGCCCCGCGGTGGAGGCCGGTGAGAATCTCGGCTTCTTGCCTGGGGACCTCAAAGAAAAGCTCGACCCCTACCTTCAGCCGCTTTACGATGCCCTGACGGACATGTTGCCTTACGAGCGCGTCGCCGACCACATGGAAAAGGGCGTCATCGAAGTGGCACCGTTGGCATTCATGCGCGGCCGGACGCTGGACAAGGCCTTTGTCATCCTCGACGAAGCCCAAAACGCCACCACTGCCCAAATGCGCATGTTCCTGACCCGCATGGGGCGCGACGCCAAATTCGTCATCACAGGCGACGGCTCACAAGTGGACCTCCCCCGCAACCAGCGGTCGGGCTTGTTGGACGCGTTGCGCATTCTCAAGGATGTGGAAGGCATCTCCACCGTGCGCCTGACGGGCATGGACATCATTCGCCACCGCTTGGTCAGCTCCATTGTCCATCGTTTTGATGTGGACGACGCCAAGCGTGCCGAAGAAGCCGAAGCGCGGCGCGAAGCCAAAAAAGCGGCCCGGGCAGCGCCTTTGTCTTCTCCCCCACATAAACCTGAACAAACACGCGAATGAAAGCCATTCGAAATACTGATTTTCAGTTTACTGGACAAACCAATGCGTACCATGGCAAGGTGCGGGACATGTACACCATTGGCGACGATTTGATGGTGGCCGTCGTCTCCGACCGCATCAGCGCATTTGACGTGGTCATGCCGCGCGGCATTCCGTTCAAGGGCCAAGTCCTGAATGGAGTGGCGGCTCATTTCTTGAACGCCGTGAGCGACATCGTTCCGACCTGGAACGTGGCCACCCCTGACCCCAACGTCACGATAGGCCACAAGTGTGAGCCCATCCGTTTGGAGATGGTCATCCGTGGCTACCTCACTGGGCATGCTTGGCGCCAGTACAAGGCGGGACACCGCGAATTGTGCGGCGCTCCCATGCCCGACGGCATGAAGGAGCACGACCGCTTCCCGAAGCCCATCATCACTCCGGCCACCAAGGCCGAGGAAGGCCACGACGAAGACATTGCCCCTGCCGACATTTTGGACAAAGGCATCGTCACGCCCGAATTGTGGTCCGAATTGGAACGCATCACCCGCGCCCTGTTCCAGCGGGGCACAGCGATGGCCGCCGACCAAGGGCTGATTTTGGTGGACACCAAGTACGAGTTTGGACTGCGTGATGAACAACTGACGCTCATCGACGAGATCCACACGCCGGACAGCTCCCGTTATTTCTACGCAGAGGGCTACGAAGCGCGCCAAGCCGCGGGCGAACCCCAAAAGCAGCTCAGCAAGGAATTCGTGCGCGAGTGGCTCATGGAAAACGACTTTATGGGCAAGGACGGGCAAACGCCACCGCACATGGACGACGCCTTCTTGGACACTGTCACCAAGCGTTACGTGGAGTTGTACGAGAAGGTCACAGGCAAAACCTTCGAGGGAGACGCACAAGAAGATCCTTTGGCGCGCGTGGCGACTGCAGTCGAAGTTTGGCTCGCGCAGCATCGCTCCTGACATGGCTTCCTCGCGCAAGTCTTCCGAACCCTGGCACGACGATGCACGTCAAGCCGTCAAGGTATTGCGCCAGGGAGGCATTCTGCTTCACGCTACAGACACGGTGTGGGGTTTGGCATGTGACGCGACGAATGACGACGCGGTCAAACGGCTGAATGAATTGAAGTCAAGGCACCCCGAGCACCCCGTGCTCGTCTTGGTGGCCGATGAAGGCCATGTGGAGGAACTCGTCCCCCATGTGCCTGAAGCGGCTTGGGACCTCATGGAACACACCGACCGTCCCACCACCGTGGTGTACCCCGAAGGACGAGGGGTATCCCCTCTCTTACTCGGCAGCAATTGCAGCTTGGCCATCCGCTGCATTCAGGATCCGTACAGCGCCTACGTGATTCGGGGCTTGGGAAAGCCCATTGCCTCCACAAGCGCCAATGTCGCTGGCGGCCCCACGCCCAAGGGTTTTCGCGACGTGCCCGCTGTGCTTCGAGAGGGTGTCGACCACGTGAGCACACACCGCCAACAAGAGGCCGCCGGGGCAGGCCAGCCTTCCATGATGGTCGCCTTTGATGCAGCCGGTCGATTCTCGTTCATTCGGAAATGATCGGCATGATTTGATGGCGTCCTACCAGGGCCCAAGGCGTACCTTTGTGCCGCCCCATGAACCTCGCTTCTCACCTCACCCACCCCGTCTTCAAACGCATCGGCGAACTGGCTGACGAGCGTGGACAACGCGCCTTTGTCATTGGCGGTTTTGTGCGCGACGTGCTTTTGGACCGTCCGTGTAAGGACATCGACATTGTCACGGAGGGCAGCGGCATTGAACTGGCACGGGCCACGGCCAGCCGGATGGGCATCAAGCAGGTGCACGTCTTCAAGAATTTTGGTACGGCGATGTTCAAGGCACGGGACTACGAAATCGAATTCGTGGGCGCACGGAAAGAGAGCTACACCCGCGGAAGCCGAAAGCCTGTGGTGGAAGACGGCACCCTCGAAGACGACCAGAACCGCAGGGACTTCACCATCAACGCCATGGCCATCACCCTGAATGCCGATTCCTTTGGCAAATTGGTGGACCCCTTTGGCGGCCTGGACGACTTGGACCGAAAGTGGATCCGCACCCCATTGGACCCTGACGTCACGTACAGCGACGACCCCTTACGCATGATGCGGGCTGTGCGCTTTGCCGCTCAACTCGGGTTCCGCATTGAGGAAGGCAGCTTGGAAGCCATTCGTCGCAACGCGCGACGTCTCGAAATCATTTCGGCGGAGCGCATCCACACGGAACTGAACAAGATCATCTTATCTCCACGTCCTTCTCGTGGATTCAAACTGCTCTTCAAGACCGAGCTCCTCCACCAGTTCTTCCCTGAAATGGTGGCGCTTCAGGGCGTGGAGTGGCGAAAAGGCATTGGACACAAGGACAATTTCTACCACACCCTTGAGGTCCTCGACAACGTCTCGGAGTCAAGCGACTCATTGTGGCTTCGTTGGGCCGCCATCATGCACGACATCGCCAAACCGCCGACCAAGCGCTTCGACGCCCGCGCCGGATGGACGTTTCACGGCCATGAGGACCGAGGCGCACGCATGGTGCCCAAAATTTTTGCACGTCTGAAATTGCCGATGGACGCCAAGATGAAGTACGTCCAGAAGTTGGTCTTGCTGCACCTGCGACCGATTGCTTTGACCAAAGACGTCGTGACCGACAGTGCCATCCGTCGCCTCCTCTTCGAGGCCGGAGATGACATCGACGACCTCATGGTGCTTTGCCGGGCGGACATCACTTCGAAGAACGAAGCGAAGGTTGAGCGCTACCTGCGCAACTACGACATTGTCATCCAGAAGCTGAAGGAAGTCGAAGAGAAAGACCAAATCCGGAATTTCCAGCCACCCGTGTCAGGGGAGGAAATCATGGAAACGTTTGGCATTCCCCCTTCACGACCCGTAGGCGATATCAAAAACGCCATCAAGGAAGCCATTCTCGAAGGAGACATTCACAACGATCCTGTCGAGGCCAAACAACTCATGCTTCGCCTCGGAAAAGAAATGGGGCTCACCCCTTCCAGCCGTCCTTGAGGGTCACGGCGCGGTTGAAGACCAGGTTCCCTTCGGTTGCCAGCTTTGAATCCAACGTGAAGTAGCCCAAGCGCGTGAATTGCCAAGGCTCCCCCACTTCGGCTTGGGCCAAGGCGGGCTCCACCTTGCATCCTTTCAACACTTCAAGCGACGCAGGATTCACAAACTCCATGTAATCCCGGTCCTTCTGCCCGTCGGGACTTTCATCCAAGAACAAACGGTCGTACAGTCGCACTTCAGCATCTACGGCGTGGTTGCACTCCACCCAGTGCAAGGTCCCCTTGGCCTTGATGCCGCTGGTGTCTGACCCGCTCTTGCTGTTGGGATGGTACTCCACATGGATCTCCGTGACATTGCCCACGGCATCCTCCACATGGTCTACGTAAGTCACGATGTAGGCCGACTTCAACCGCACGGAGCGGCCGGGCGCCAAGCGAAACCACTTCTTGTTGACGCCCTCCACTTTGAAGTCGTCTGCCTCAATGAACAACTCCCTGCTGAACGGCAGCTCGCGGGTTCCCGCTTGCGCATTTTCAGGATTGTTTTCTGTGGGCAGCCACTCCATTTGGCCCTCCGGATAGTTGATCACCACAAGCTTGACCGGACGAAGCACCGCCATGGCACGCGTGGCGACAGCATTTAAGTGGTTGCGCAATGCAAACTCCAGCAAACCCACGTCGATGACGTTGTTGCGCTTGGCCACCCCAACGCGGTCGCAGAACTCACGGATGCTTTCCGGGGAGTACCCACGTCGACGCAATCCACTGATGGTGGGCATTCGGGGATCGTCCCAGCCATCGACCACGCCGTCTTCCACCAACCGAAGCAGCTTCCGCTTCGACATGATGGTGTAGTTCAAATTCAAACGCGCGAACTCCCGCTGTTTGGAGGGGAAAATGCCCAAGTGCTCGATGTACCAGTCGTACAAAGGCCGGTGGTTCTCAAACTCCAGGGAGCACAAGCTGTGTGTGATGCCCTCGATGCTGTCCGACTGGCCATGGGCAAAATCGTACATGGGATAGATGCACCAAGCATCTCCCGTGCGGTGGTGATGGGCAAATTTGATCCTGTACATGAAAGGGTCGCGCATGTGCATGTTGGCATGCGCCATGTCAATCTTGGCCCGCAACACCATGTTTCCTTCTGGATGCTTTCCCTCCCGCATTTCTTGGAACAACCGAAGGTTTTCTTCAATGGGACGGTCGCGGAATGGGCTTGGGGTGCCTGCCTTCGTGGGCGTACCTTTTTGGGCAGCGATGTCCTCTGCCGTTTGTTCGTCCACGTAGGCCTTGCCATCCTCAATCAACTTGACAGCGTAGCCGTACAGCGTCTCGAAGTAATCGCTGGTGTAGTGCTCGCCACCATTCCATTCAAAACCAAGCCAAGCAATGTCCCGACGGATGGCGTCGACGTACTCGGTCTCTTCCTTGACCGGATTGGTGTCGTCAAAGCGGAGGTTGACCGTGCCGCCGTACTCTGCAGCCAAACCAAAATTCACGCAAATCGCCTTGGCGTGCCCAATGTGCAGGTAGCCGTTGGGCTCAGGTGGAAACCGCGTATGGACCCGTCCTTCGTGCAGCCCCGCCTCTTGGTCGGCATCGATGATCTGCTGAATGAAGTGTCGGCGCACGAGGGCTTCCTCGTTCCCCTCGGATGACTTGTGAGGTTTGGGTGAATCCATGTCTCAAAATTACGGCGCACCTTCGGCACATGGACACGCCTTTTGAAGTTCGTTGGCGCCTCCGAAAGGGAGAGCACATCGTGGGCTACGAGCGTCACATGGCAGGGCGCATCTGGAGCAGTCCCGACGGATTTTGGTGGCGGGGCGAACGGCTCGATTACACAGACAAGGACCGATGCTTTGGGGTGAAAGATGTCAACAACGAATGGCTCTTCCAAGGGGATGTCGTCACATGGCATCCCGAATCAGGACAATGGCTCCTCGAGCGCGCGCGCGACTCTTGGACCCTTTCACAAGGGGACACAAAAATCAAAGCCCCCGAAGCAAGCCGTGTGCTGCGTCGGATCGGATTTGCCTTCCGGGATTAGATGAGGTTGATGTGCCGCATCAAATCCTCCTTGTACGTGCGGCTGATTGGAATCTCCATGTCGCCCACCTTCACTGTGTACTGGAAAGTGTCAATGTGCTGGATGCGACTGAGGTTTACCACGAAGTTTCGTGAAACGCGTACAAAGCGGTTTGTCGGCAACTTTTGAAGAAGGTCTTTTAGGGAAGCCTTGACATTGTATTTGCGATCGCGGACTTGCAGCGCACTGTACTTTCCTTCCACTTCGATGTAGAGGATGTCGTCCAAGGGAACTTTACGCAACTTGTTGCCCACTTTGGTATAGATGTGTTCCAAATTGGCGGTGGGTTCAGACACACGGCGGTGAATGAGCTCCATCACTTCAGGCACGCTCAAACCAATGGGCGCATCCTCGTGATGCACACCATTGCCGTTGCCATTGCTGTGCCCGTTGCCATTGCTGTGCCCGTTGCCATTGCCGTTGGCTCTCATGGTGGCCATCACCGGAACTGTTACCATGCTATCCACGGCCACCAACTTTCCCATGGTGAGGGCAACATCGGTGAACTCTACCCACTCCTCACCCAAATCTCCCACGATCAAAACGGCTTGCGCGTCGCCTCGAAGCAATACGAGGGCTGCTTGGAGCGGCGTCTCGGAGCGCAGAATGTCGCACCCCTCACGCAACAACTCGTCAGTCAATTCGCTCGGTACGCCGAGCCCAACAATCAATATGGAATTCTTTTTCATGGGAGGGGATGCTCAATTAAGAACATCTTCATGCCATTCAAGTTCGAATTCCCGCAACTCGGGGCACCAAGCCCGTCTAGGCAAGCATGACCTGCTATCTTTACGACACGAAAGAATGCCCAGATGCTCCGTGTTCGCTGTTCTGACACCCAGACCCAAGAAGACGTCTTGACGGACGTCTTGCTTGACGATGAATGGCACATTGTCTTGTTCAACGACAACCACAACACATTTGATCATGTCATTGACTGCCTCATCAGCACGTGCGGACATGACGCCCTCCAAGCAGAGCAATGCGCGATGATTGTGCACTTCAAAGGCAAGTGCAACGTCAAAAGTGGCAGCTACGACGAACTCGCACCGATTCATCAATCTCTTTCTGAAAAAGACCTGACTGTTGAACTGAACCCGTAAATTGTGAGCGAGACTACGTTCAATGGTTTTGTTCCGCCACTACATTCCTTTGCTTTGTGTGTTGGTTGCGCTTCAAGTGAGCACAATCCAGGCCCAAGTGTTTCAAAATACGGCGCCAGAGTTGGGCATAACCCAAACCAATTGGAATGGCACATACGGGGCTGCAGTCAGCACGGCCGACTGGAACAACGACGGCTGGCCCGACCTGACCTTGGGCAGCACCAACGGCATTCTTCGGAGTTGGATCAACGACCAAAACGGGGGATTTGACCTCGTGACCCTGCCATGGCAGATGGCCAGCGAAGTCAAAGCCATTGTGTGGCTGGATTTGGACAACGATGGGGACGACGACTTGTTTGTCCAAGAGGCGAACGGCAAGTGTGGCCTCTTTAGAAATGACGGAATGGCCTTCGCTGACATGACCAACGCCTTTGGAATGGGCTCAGGGCTGCCGCAAGATTTCACAGAAGCTGCCGGAGTGTCTTTTGGCGACATGGACAACGACGGCGACCTGGATTTGCACCTTTGTCGCTACCTCGAATTCCCCATGACACAAACCCCAGCCGACAGAAATGTCTTGTTGCGGAACGAAGGGAATTTTGTGTTCACCAATGTGAGCACTTCTTCAGGCATCGACATCCACCTGCGCCTGAGCTTCCAAAGCATTTGGTGGGACCACAACGGCGACGGTTGGCAGGACATTTTTGTCATCAACGACAAGGATGGCGCGAATGCGCTCTTCCAAAACCAAGGAAACGGCACCTTCATTGACGTCGCACCAGATTACAACATGGATCTGGTCATGGATTGCATGTCCGCTTCGCTTGGCGACATGAACCAGGACGGACTGCAGGATTTGTTCCACACCAACACCCATTTTGGGGGTGATGGCTTGGGTTCCAAGCTTCTCACTCAAGAGCAGAGCCATGCGTTCGAAGAGCTTTCAGCCAACCACGGCTTGAATTTTGACCGATTCTGCTGGGGCGCGTTATGGATGGACGTAGACAATGACACCGATTTGGACCTGTTTGTCACGGAGCACGATTTCCTCTCGCCGTATGGAGAGAATTACCTCTACGAGAACCACGGACCAGGATCCTCCTTCACCTTTGAGCCCTTCGGAACCGAGGTCTACGACACCGACTACCTCAACTCCCATGTCGTGGCATCGGCCGACTTTGACCGAAACGGATGGATTGATTTTGTCATGCACAACATTGGCAACCACGTGGTGCGGATCTGGATGAACAGCGGATTTGACAACGGCAATCAAAGCATTGGCATTGCGTTGGAAGGAACCCTGAGCAACCGGCCAGCCATTGGAAGCCAAATCGACCTCGTCACCGAGAGTACGGTCCAGTCGCGGATTGTGCATGCCGGAGAGAACTACCTCAGCCAAGAGAACGAGGTTGAGTTGTTTGGGTTGAGAGACCAAACGCCACAAGAGGTCATGGTGTACTGGCCTTCCGGGCTCCAAGAGCGTTTTTTCGCCACCACCCATGGCTTGACCCCCATGGCACAACATGTGCTGTTGGAAGGGCATTCTCCCTGCCCTCAGGCAGAGGTCGAACACGTGGTGTGCAGCAGCCCTGCGCCCCTCAACTTGGCCCCGGAAGTCCCTTCGCCTTTCGATGTGCACTGGCAGAGTGAAACAGGACAACCCATCGGGGTGAACAACGACTTTCAATGGGAACCCAGCATGGGTGACTTGGTCATGCATGCCACATGGAATGGGGTCACCACTTGCAGCGTGATGCACCACATGGTCTTTGAACCCATGCCCGGCGATTTTGACCTGAACGGGGCCGTGGGCACTTCAGACGTGTTGCCTTTGCTCTCTGAAATAACCTGCATCGAAGCATGTGCGACCGACCTCAATGAAGATGGCGCCGTGGGCATCGGGGATTTGCTGCTGCTGCTGACCTTGGTGGGTCAAACCTGCGACTGACGCCGGAGGTGCAGCTCAAACACCAACGCGTACAGCCCGCCTGACACCCACAACATGGTGGCCATCGCCCCTGCTGCGCCCACAATGCCAAACGCTGGAATCGCCCACCAACACAAGGGAATGGTCGCGGCAAGTACCACGCCGTTCACGTAGGTATTCAAATCTGCCCTCCCCACGGCAGACAACAAGTGGCCGTAGGGAACGCGCAACCAATGCGCCCCTAGCGATCCGAGGAGAAAAACCCGCATGACCGCGGCGCCTTCCGCGTACGACGAACCAAAGACGGTCAACAGCCATGGTGAAAGACACCACAGCACCCCAAGTGCCGCGAACGACAGCAGCCCAAAGGTTTTCCAATAGCCTCGCATGTATGCGCGGAGGGCTTGGGGATTGTCCTTTTGGTGTGCATTCTTGACAAAGTCGGTGGCGGCCACAGAAATGGGCAACACAGAGGTGGCCATGGGGATGAGCAACGCCACCCGGTAGATGGCCACGGCCGAGGCCTTTTCCCCCACCAAATGGCCAATGAGAAATACGTCGACGGAGTAAAACGCTTGGGCCAACAAGGCACCCACGGTGGTGAACACCCCGTAAGACCAAAATCCGACATACCTCGAATCAAGTGCCTCCCATCGCCAGCCAAACAAGCCCATCTTGAATCCAAATCCCAACGCGGCCAGCAACGGCGCCAAGGCCACCGCGACGGCATACCCCAGGACGCCAATACCCAACGTCAACCCCACCGTAGCGGTGACCAAAATCAAGGCATACGTCACATCGATGCGGGCGGAGATGTGATTCAAGTGCATGGCCCGTGCGTAGCTCTTGACGTACTCCATGACCAGGGTGGTCAGCACCACAAAAGACACAATGCGAAAGGCCGCCACGCTTTCCGGTATGGCTCCACACAACAAGGATGCAAGCAACTGGAGCACCGCAATAAGCCCGAGGGAGGCTACGACACCCCGAGAAAAGGCATAGGCAAACAGCGTTTTTTTCGCCCGTTGCCCCGCCGCATCCGACGCGTAGCGCAGAAACGCCTGGTAGGCGCCAAACCCCATGAAAGGCACCACAGCTCCGACCAAATTCATGGCGTAGGAATAGGCCCCGTATGCACCTTCCGTGGTGTTTCGCGTCACGAACACCACCGCCGCAAATCCGAGCAACTTCGTGATGACGTTGGCCGCCATCATCCAGTGGCCGTGGCGCCGCAAAAATGCCTTGACGTAATCGACTGAACTCACGCGTCAAACCATGCTTGGGTTGCCAACAACAAGGTCAAGACGGAGGCTTTGTTCATGGCATTCATCGTTGGAAAATCGTGAACCACAGTGGCTTCCAAGGAAGGGTAGAGTCGCAACCATGGAGACAACCGGTGGAACGTGTCGTTGTAAAAGTGCTGAATTTCTGCCGAGGAACCCAACCACAACTCAATGGGAGACATGGATTTGGGCGTGCGCAAGGGCAACACCCGGCGCACACGTGCACTCCAAAGGGCCCGTGCTTGCGCGCGACGCAAACGCGCACCGAGCACGGGTTTCGCATTGTAGCGTTCCCAAACTTGATGCGTGGCTGCGGGGAATCGGTCGGCCAGCCACGTCAAATATGCCCGTTGTCCATTTACGATGTCGGGATGCAAACGAAGCGCGGCACGCACAAATTGTCCCGAGGTGAACGGAGACCACAACACCCCAAAAGCGGCCGTGCTGTAGGCCCCAGAGTTGGTGTACAAAAACCCCCTATTGACCATCTTGAATCGCTGAACGTCGGGGGTCGAAATCCATGCCTCTTCGGCTGCGTCAAAGCACACACCGCGGGTGGCGGCATTCAACGTCATGGCGTGCAACACCTGTGATCCGCTTGCCCCCCATTTGTGGTTGTCCGTCAACAGGACGTTCGCCCCTTGCCCGGAACCGAGCAGCCCCATATTGGGAAGCTGCTCCTTGGACAACGCATGCCTATGGTGGGCACTGGCGAGGTGGTTGACACAGCCGTCGTACTCCCCCACCGTTTCAGTGTCCATCATGTATTCACCGTGGCCAAGGTCATGGGCGCGATGCTGCCAGCTGTGTTCTTGGGCCAAGGACGCGCTGATGGAAGCGTCCAGCGAGCCCTTGGCCGCAAAACACAGGGTGGACAAGGGCGCACCGTCGAGGTGTTGCGCTGTGGCCAAGGCCACCAAGCGAGAGTCCAATCCCCCACTGAGCAAGTTGTGCTGGGCACACCCTGCTTCACGGTTGACCGCCACCATCTGTGACACCGAATCGTGGAAGACGTCATCGAGCAGTGACGTGGCCTCCTTGAACCCGTCGATGTCCCGCTCAATCTCCTCCAGAGGCATACGCTCTTCGGTGGTTACGGCATCGGGCGTCCAGGTGAGGGTATGGCCTGGCATCAATTTGTGCACGCCTCGCACCAGCGTCCGCATCCCAAGGATGCTCCCGTAGGTCAGCAACAACCCCGCGCCTTCCTCGTCTGGCTTGACCTGCACGTGATGGGCACGCATGAGTGCCACAAGCTCCTCCACACTGTACGCGAAAAGGATGCCCCACGCGCAAGTCGTCCAGTACAGAGGGTGTTGTCGCGCCACATCGACGTGCAGTTGCAACGTCTTCTCGATGCCATCGCCGTAGACGCCCTGGAGTGGCCCTTCTGTTTCTGCAAATCCTGCCGCAGAGGCCACGGCAGACCTGAGGTTAGACTTGGACTGAGGATCGTGCCAATCCCTGTCGGGTGCATTCATCCAAACCCCATGGGCACCGAAGATGCCATGTGCGTCCGCATGAAGTATAGCCTTTTGGACGGCATGATGGGGCTTTCGGAAAGCCAAAGCCAAGTGGAATCCGTCCACCCCAAGGTGGAGCGCATCTCCCGGCAATGTCACAGGCCGGGTCGCCGCGATGCCGTAGATGCCTGTCCTCATGACCGCAGGGTCAACTCAAAATTCTGCCAGCTGGCGTGCCGCTTCCATCGGATCTTCGGCGCGGAACACTGAAGAACCGGCCACGAGCACATTGGCCCCGGCTTCCACAAGGGCTTTCGCGTTGCCGTTGCCGACGCCACCGTCAATTTCAATGAGGACCTCTGAAGCGCCCTCTTCTTCAAGCATGGCGCGTAAGGCGCGTGTTTTGGCGTAGGTCCGCTCGATGAAGGATTGACCTCCAAACCCTGGATTCACACTCATCAAACACACCAAGTCCAACTCGTTGGCCACATCGCGAAGGCCCTCGACGGGCGTGTGCGGGTTCAAGGCCACCCCCGCCTTCATGCCTGCGGCACGAATGGCGCCAAGGGTGCGGTGCAAGTGGTTGCACGCTTCGGCATGGACGGTCAGCACATCTGCACCCAACTTGGCAAACGTGTCGATGTAACGGTCGGGGTCGACAATCATCAAATGCACGTCGAGTGGCTTTTTGGCGTGGCGTGCGATGGCCTCCATTACAGGCATCCCAAAACTGATGTTGGGAACAAACACCCCGTCCATCACATCGAGGTGAAACCAATGGGCGG
>Ga0163111_10000377_pt1 | contig 26925 bp, 28 predicted proteins | sample CRUFie1St18metaG_FD_109645 | JGI IMG/M metagenome (GOLD analysis project Ga0163111, IMG submission 109645) | Marine microbial communities from the Costa Rica Dome - CRUD Field 142mm St18 metaG | ecosystem: Environmental > Aquatic > Marine > Oceanic > Photic zone | place: Costa Rica: the Eastern... | reverse complement strand
GAGCCCAGGCGCCCTTCCATGTAAACTTCAAATTTCCTAAGTTAATTACTGTCATTGTGGATTCTCTCTATACGTATATGTTAGTTGTCCATTGGTATTTATCGAATATGTTCCATCATCGTCACCAATGTATTTTTCAACAAACAAGTCATTGTTGTTACCATCTTTTAGGTTAACTTGACCGCTTGTTATGCGTGTATAAAGTAAATCACCGTTAGCATTTTTAGTAAATCCATGGAAGCAACTACGTCCTTCTCCACGTCCTGCTGGACCTCCTTGTGGATTACCAATAAAATTTGGAATAGTTCCCATCTTATGATATCTCCAATACACTTACTGTAATATCAGCACTATTTGCAGTATCTGATCTTACGCATAATTCTTGATTAGGTAAAAGTACCAATTTTTGTTCCCCACCTACAGGAACTAATGCACTTCCTGCATTAATTGTTGTACCTTTTAGTAGGTTAACTTCTGTTGAATCTGTATCTCTTATAAACAAATCAACAACTATTGATGAACTTGTTCTGTTAGCAACTGTATATCCAATCACTGTTGTATATATAATACCACTTCCTGGTGTGTACACAGTAACATCTGCTGTTCCTACACTTGCTGTTAATTTATTACTAAAACTATTTGCCATACTATTAATTATCCTAACGCTATCGAATATGTTATTGCTTCATCTACTGCTTGTGCCCTTGTAATAACATTTGGCGCTGGAATTGTACTATAATTCACAACACTAATCGGCACATCCATTGATGGTGCAGTACTAAATGTTATTGTTTTGCCACTTACACTGTATTCTGAAGGATTTGTATATGCACCACTCAAAAACACTAGTACTGCATAGTTATCTTCAGCAGTATTTGTCATTGTAAATGCGGTAGTGCTACCGTCACCTGTGAATGTATCTACATTTGCCGCAGGTACACTTGGAGAACTTAAATGTCTAACATCTATTATTGCTCCGTTTTCTACAGGATATGCTGTTGATGTGCTATCAACAAATATAAGTTCACTGCCTGCTACAATATATGCTTCGCCTGGTGTCTGTACAACACCGTTGATTGCAACCATAAGTGCTTCTGCAGAACTTGGTGCTTTGTTTAATGTAAATGCATATTCAGTTCCGTCACCTGTAAATGATTGTTGCGATACTGGAGTACCAAAACCAATACCTAAAAGGTTCCAGCCACTTGCTCCGTAGTATGCTTCAAATTTTTCTGTTTCAGTGTTTAATCTTATTTCACCAGCAGTTGGAGATGATGTACGTTGTGCTGTTGTACCTCTTGGTACAGCAAGAGCACCGTTTGCAAAATCAATAGTACCATCTACTGTTGCAGTTGTTCCGTTATCACTTGTAACAACTTTTTTATCTGCATCAGTAACAACTAATTTACTTGCAGAGTATCCTTTAATTTTTACTGTGTTTGCAGATATATTTTCATATCCACTGATTGTGATGTCACCAACCTGCGTACCTTGTTCAAGTGAACGTATTGCCGCAAACTCATCTTCACTTTCATCATAAACAAAACCAACGTTGATATCACTTCCTCTTTCAAGGATCATTCCCATATCAACTGCGTTTGCTCCACTTGCACTTTGGTTAAGTGATATTAAAGGATCTGTAAAGAATACATTTCCTGAACTACTAGGTGCACTTGAACCACCATCAATTAAAACTCTACCTGTTCCGTTTGCACGTAAAATTAAATCTTCGTTGGTGTTTATGTTTTCAATAACGTTATCATTGATACTAACTTTGTTATCTACAACAAGTCCACCTCTTGAAATAATAACTTTTGGATAGTCTGGTGGAGTTTCTCCGTAGTTGTTACCTACGTAAAAAGTAAATTGGTCTGAGTCATCATTTGCAGTTTCAACAGTAACATATGTATCACCGTCTCCGTCTGTAATCGAACCGCCACCAATTAATTCCCATGCACTACCTGACCATGCTTCAATTGATCTTAAGTTACTATTGTATCTAATAACACCTGTGTCACCTGTGTTGTAACCTGCTGGTCTTTGTAAAGTTGTTCCTGTTGGAATCTTAATACCAACTGTTCCAGTAAAGTCAACATAACTTCCTAGTGTTTGATCTAATGCTCTAATTTTGTCTACTGTAAATCCGTTAGTAGAATCAAGTTCAGCGGCTTTTGTACCACCTGAATAAAAATCTAATCTATCTTCATCAGCACCAGGCACACTTTCTGGAATGATATATGTGTCGTTATCAACGTCACGTACTCCACCTAAACTTGACCAAGCAGTTCCGTTGAATCCTTCAAACTGTGTTGTATCTGTATTAAATCTTACAGTACCTTTTAGTAAGTTTACATTACCTGTTGGACGTTCTGCATCTGTACCAACTGGCAACTTAATAGCAGTTGTGTTATCAAACTTAATAAAATCATCTGTAAGTGGTTGTAAACTATTTGTTCTAAAACTTGTTGTATCTAATTGTGCAGTTTCAGTTCCGCCTGTAAAGAATTGTAAAACATCTTCATCAGCACCTGGACCTGATTCTGGTTGAATGTAAGTATCACTGTCAACATCTCTTACACCGCCTAATGAACTCCAAGCATTTGTTGCATAACCTTCAAACTGTTGTGTGGTTGTATTAAAACGTATGTGTCCTGTAACACCAGTAGGTCTTTGTATTGTTGTACCTGTTGGAATGTTAAGTGCTTGGTTACCAACTATATCTACATAACCAGTTTGGTTACCTTGTAATTCTAAATTTGCACCTGATATGGTTGTTTCTAAACCATTGTTTCTAATTAACACGTTGTCAACTTGTATCTGTGTTGCATTAACTTGATTTTCTTCTAGTATCATAATCAAGTTTGAAGTTGATCCATCACCTCCGTAGAAGTTTTTGATGTGTGCATTTCTCCAACGTTTTGTAGTTTTACCTACATCATATGTGATGTCTGCATCAGGTATTAAATTACTGTTTAGATCAGCATTTATTGTAATGTTGTCTGTGTCTTGGTTACCTAATGTAATGTTACCTTCTAAATCAATGTTACCACTTACATTTAAGTTTCCTGTAATATTTGTTTCACCTGTTGTCGGTGCTATTGTTAGATCGCCTGTTGTAGTAGAAACAGTGTTACCTGATAGTACAATATTACCTGTTGCTACTTGTGTAGGATCAATAATAGTAGTGTTACCACCATTTGTAAAATTAATACCTGTTAGTGAACTAACATCAAAGTTTCCTCCACTAAATGTAACAGCACCCGTGTCTTGATCTACATAAAATAGATCACCAATTCTGTAATCACCATATTGGTCAGTGGAGTTATAAAATACTCTACCACCATTTACTTCTGTAATTTCATTTGCTTGTGCAACATCATTGTCGTTGTTATCAAACTTTTTGCCTGAGCCAATGTAACCAAAATCATGTGAACTCATTCTAAGTCTTACATCTGGACCATCTGCTCTTATTCCAAATTGTCCATAAACGTTTGCTGATGCAATAGAACGAAGTTCAGCACCAAATTGTTTTCTATCATATCTAATTATTGATGTTGCAGTTGCATTAGATGTTTGACCTTGAATACTTGCAGTGTCATCTGTAAATGTTAAATCAGCAAAGTTTGCTAGGTTATCAAAACGTCCATCAATTGTTAGTGTGTTACCATTAACACTTTCTACTGTTGCAGTTGCAGTAGTTGATCCGTCTGTTGACGTAAAGACTACACTTTCTCCTGCTTGGAATGGACCGTTTGTTACACTTGCAAATTCAATAAATGTTTTACCGTCGCCATATAGTCCTGTTGTTCCTGCTACACCTTCAATACCTTGACTAGCAAAATATACAAAACTGTTGAGCCATTCTGCTCTAGCACCTTCTGTAATAATTAAACCTTTTGCATTTGGAACAATAAGTGTTACACTATCAAAAAGCATTGCCGCTTCTAATGAACTGCTGTTTAAAATACTTCCGTCAATTTTAACACCTCGACCTGCATCACCTGCATCATAACCATATGGATCATTTGCTGGATTAGTTCCAAGTCTTACTGTTGAACCAAAGTTTAAAATTGTAATATGTCTTAGGTAAGCACTACGTCTTGTTATCAATGCATTGTTTGCATATTGAAAAGCATAACCTGTATCATTGCCTGCGTTATATTCTATTTCTCTAACAGTAAGATTTTCAATAGTTACTTCACCGTTAAGTAAAAAGAAGTTTAAATCTCTTGTTGCCGCAGTTGGTTTTAATTGTGTTGAACGTAGTCCTTGTCCAATAATACTAACACCTGCCGGAACTGTAAGTGGAGCAGTTTCTTCAAATGTTCCACTACCTAAATAAATTGTATCACCTGCTGTTGCTACAGTAAGTGCTTTTGCTAAAGTTAAGAATGCTTCGTTTTCAGCACCACCATTGTTTGTATCATTACCGTTTGAATGTACAAAGTAACTGTTACCTTGTTGTAATAATAAGTCAGTGCCATTTGCAAAAACTCTACCACTACCGGAAGCGTTAATGTTAATATTTGTATTTGAATTGACTGCAAAAATTCCTGTGTTATCAGCATCACCGTCAACTAGTATGTTTCCAAATCTTAATTCTTCACCAGTTAAGTTTACGTTACCACCTGAAGTAACTTCAAGTCCATAAATGTTTACAACACCTGTACCATTTGCACGAATAATTAAATTGTCATTTGTGTTTTGTGGTTGAATGGTATTGTCAGTAATTTGTATACCACCAATGTTTGCTTGATTGGAATCAATAGTTTTCCAACGCTTACTTGGATTACCTAAAACATATTTGTCTGATTCATCTGGTAAAATATCACTTACTACATCTGCATTAAAAGTAATATTATCTGTATTACCATCACCAAGTGTAATATTTCCTGCCGCAGTAATTGTTCCACTTGCAAATAAATTACCTGTTACGTTTGTGTTACCAACTAATTCAATTGTACCAACACCGTTTGGTCTTAATTCAATTGGAGCATTTGAATCTAAAGTTGTAATATAGTTGTCATTAATTTCTAATGAATCAACATGAATTTTTGAATGATAAATTACTGGATCATTACCTGCTGGTAATAATTCAATTGTTCCTAAGTTGGAAGAAATTGTGTTGTTTTGTAAATTTAAGTTACCAACGGAAACTTGGTTTGTTGCTTGTAAATTTGTTGCGTTTATAGTGCCGGTTACGTCTAAATCATAATCGGGGCTAGTGTTCTTAACACCAATCCTGTTGTTGTTGACATCTAAGTATAATAAATCCGTTTCAAATGCTAAATCTACTCCATTACGTAGCAAATTTGCCTTCAACAACGGACCTGAAATTCGACCGACGGCCATTGTGTTCTCCTATAAACGGGCATCCTGTGCCTCTAACCACATTACATAGCGGGTTAACCACTGTTTGTCCTGCAAACTGATTCGGTCAAATTTGCATTAACAGTATTTAGTCTTTATTGGAAAAAGGGTATAGTTGGTTTAGTCAAAACCGTGGATTACAACAACATCTTTACCTAGAGGTACAGCACTGTCAAAACGTAAAAATTGTCCGCCTTGTCCTTGTATCATTGTATAGTTTACGCCTGCAATTTGCACAACGTTTTCAACAAGCACTAAAACATTTGCCGCTGTTGCTGGAGTAGGATTTAAAGGTCCAAACTCTTGATTAGTTGCATCACCAGTACCTAAGTTTTGTACTGTGATTGTATTAGGACGCATAGTTCTTGCATCTTCCCATGCATTGTTTACATAGAATTCAAATTCATTTGCTTCTGTGTTATATCTTATTTGGCCGTTTTCAGGATAAGCAGGACGTTCTGCTGTTGTTCCCATAGGAACTTTCAAAGCATAACTCGTACCTAACACAACTTGTCCGTTTGCTTCAACTGAAACACTTGGATCTGTGATAAGTTTAGAATTAATTTGTTGCTTTTTTACAAATCTCATTACACTGCTACCGTACTAATTGTCGCACTAATTGTAGCAGGTGAAGTTGTTTGTGCCACAATAGTATCGCCGTTTTCTAATACCAAACGTTCTGTATCCATAATAAAAGTTTCACCACCTGGTATTTTTAATTGATGTAAAATTTTGTTTTCATCGCCTGCTGATCCACCATTTGGTACAACATGCAAATCTAAAAATGTGTCTGCATCAGTCAAAACGTTTCCTGGAGTACCGCTAATATTATCTGTATCTTGATAGTTACAAAATATCATGCTTGTGATCGCTGATTGACCACTGCTGGTATAAAGGGTTGTTAATGTAGCATCTATAAAATTATTTGTTATCGCCATTGTTTTTCCTAAAATAACATGCTATAAAGCAATGCTTTCTTTTTACTTACTAGTTCATCTCTTGTACTAGTTGTATTTACAAAATATAGTCCAGAACCACCCTCTGCTTCGGCTTGTGAATACAATTTAATTCTACCACTATCTGCATTTGGTGCACTTGGTGCAACAGCACCTTCAATACTTAATACATCACGTACAACTACTTCTCCAGTACCGTTAGTTTCTAAAAATAAACTTGCGTTTGAATTTTTAGGTCTAATTGTTGTTCCATCTAATTGAACATCTTGAAATTCTGTTGTGATTGCGTTAACACTAAATTTTTCTGCTCCGTCTACATTAATAGTAAACTGTGAAAGAGGATCACCATCGCTTGTATCAAATACTTCAGCAATAGTATTTCCTGCTGTCATTCTACTAATGGCCGCACCTGCAACTGCTGTATCTACATATTTTTTATTTGGTATATGATCGTCATCAGTAACATTTGTTTCATAATCACTTGTACCTGTAACACTAACAACAGCATTGGCCGCATTTTGTCCTAACAGTAATAAATTTTCTCCTGTAGTTTCAATAACGTGTGCTTGAATAGCACCTAAACTAGAGCCTACTTTAAATGTAAAAACTCCTGGACCAGTTGAACCGCTTGGTTGTAAGTAAGATAATGTGTCATCAAAAAGTAAAGTTGCCGCTGAACTTGAAGGACCTCTGTATATATTAAGTCCTGCTTGTCCTAAACTTATGCCACTAGGTGATGTTTCACCTGAATTAAGAATAATAACATTATCCTCAATTGACATATTTGCAGTATTAATAGTTGTTGTATTACCTAATACAGTCAAATCTCCAGTGATTCTTACTTCTGGAGTGTCCATAGTAAGTTGCGTTCCTGTCGCAGAACTTGTTACAATTTTATAATCACCTGTTACTTTAAGTACGTCTACTGCCATTTTGTGCGGATCCTTTGTCTATAGCATTATTTAGTCAAGAGAAAAGGGCAAAGCGAACTTTGCCCTCTCCAATATGCGATTATGCGTTAGCGAAATCGTCGTCGTCTGTACCAGATAATGTGTTATCATCACCTGCTTCTTCAACTTGCGCCGCACCATCTGAAGTACTTGTACTAAAGTTCCATGGCACTGATTGCCCTGAATATGCATTAGAACCAGTTCCGTCTGGAGCAATTAAAGTTGCTTTACGACCTGATATTTTTGAAACTTGATAAGTTTCTGAATCATCCATTTTGAATGTAATAGCCATTTCACCTGCTGTTAAAGCACTTGCAAGTTTACCTGTTGTTAGTGTACAAGTAAATTCACCTGCTGTTCCAATTTCTTCACATACAAATTTCTTTGATCCTTTTTGTCTTACGATGTAACCTTCTTTAATGCCTGTGCCATTATGAAAGTCTACTTTGATTTCATTTCCAGCCGCTGTTGGCGTACCGAAAAATCTTTTGTTTAGTGGTCTTCCCATTTGTTTTCTCCTATATAAGTAGTCCTATCCGGGTTCTATCCGGTACGCTGTGGGTTAAACAGCATAAGTCCATTGCATGATTGCAACTTCCTTTTGACAGTGTATTTAGTCTATTCTTGAGAACAAGTGCATAAGGTGTACAGAACTAAAGTCTTTTATTGCACGATTGATTTTAGCACACTGATCTTTGTGTTCTTGTACAACGCTATCTCTACGCTGTTGTCTATACTTTAATTCTAGTTGACTTAATTTGTTTATTTCAGATCGCATGCCACTACAAAACTTAACAACATCAAATTTAAATTCAGGTGCTGTTTTAGATAGTTCTCTGATTTGACTTTCAACGTCCGGCCAATCCAAACTAGTTTCTATTTCTTTAATACCGTCTTGCATATAGATATTTAAGAGGTCATAAAAAAAGGGCGACATAAAGCCGCCCTTTTCTGTATTTTGTAACTAATCTCTTACGAGAATGATACGTTAGCAGTTGTGATACTAACTTTACCTAAGTAGTCACCTGCATTACCAAGAGATGATGCAGTGTTTGTAAGTTCAACATAACCATAACGTGTCATGAAACCTACTACTGGCTCAAATGTATCAGGATCTAATACTACGCCTGAAGACATTAGAGGAATGTATGGGCAATAGAATGCCGCCGCATCAGCCTCTGATGAACCTTTGTAACCAACTAGTACTTGGTTGTCGTTTTCAGCAGTTGTATCCGCCATGTAAGCGTCAACATATACTCTCATAGCATTGTTCAAAGTACCTACAAATTTAGTATTTGTTGGTGCTTCAAATGTACCTTCTGTGCTTCTTGCGAATGCAGAAGTTGTAGCAGATTGTAGGATAGTTAATGCTTGGTTTGAAACCACTGCAAAGTTACCTGCACCTCTACGTGTACGCTGAGCGATCTTGTTAGCCACTCTGTTGATTTGAACAGCAAGTGCCGCATGTTCGTCACCAACAAATGTAGCAGTACCGCTTACAGCCGCTTGGTCGAAAGTTTCTTCAACTGAAGCAAGTGAACGAAGAGATGTTAAAATCTCTTGGTCAATCTCAGCAGTAATCTCTTGTGCAAGAGCCGCCATGATTTCCGCTTCAATATCGATACCTTGTTGTGCTTGAGCGTCTTGTGCCGCTTCAAATGTCCAACGAGCAGATAGTTTTCTTGACTTCGCTTCTACTGCTTGTTTTAAGATTTGAATTGACAATCTGTTACCTGCACTACCTTCTAAAGCCGCTGTTGAAGCACCTTTACCCGCAGTACCGTCACCAGCATATGCTTGACCGATTTTGAATGGTGATAAAGCCTCATCACCTGCAGTCACGTCATTTGCAGTTCCTGTAGCGTTGTTAGTGTCTGAGTAACGTACTCTCAGTGTGTGAATTTGTGATACTGGACCAGTCATTGGTTGTACACCTACGATTTCATTTGCGATAACCGTTGGCATTACACGTCTAATTACTGGAAGAATCACTCTGTTTAGTGTTGCAACATTTCCTGCGGAAGTTGCACCAGCAGTTGCCGACTCAGCGAGATAACGTCTAGTATTCTCGAGAGTGACGTCCATTACGCTTTTCTTGTGACCATCTAAGCCTTCAAGAAGTGCGCCTTTGGTTGCCTGCCAATTTTCATTGATCATTTCTGACATTTTGTCCTTCTCCTTTAGTTTAATCCCGCTAATTTGCGGAGTTCTATTAAGTTTGACTTTTCTTCTACCGGTTGTGTAGTTTCTTTATTGCCTGTTACTTCTGTGCTTTCATTTAGTGCCTTTTTAACAGTTTTAGAAGTTTTTCTGTCTTCCATTACTGCTGGTAGATATTTGTCAAATGCTGTGTGCAATTTTTCAGTTTGCACTGACTCTAATAGTTCAGACATAATTTCACTTTTGTCTTTCCCTAATGGAGCCAATAACTCATTCATCACTGCAACACGTTTCGCAGAATCTTTAGCAACAGAAATTTCTGCTTCCTTAGATTCAACTAGAGTATCCTTCTCTGTGATGGTTTTCTTAGCCTCAGCCAACGCTTCATCTTTCTCAGCAACGATTTTCATCAACTTCGCAGTCTCTGATTTTTCGTTTAAGTATGAGTTAGAATATTCATTAGCAAACGCTTCGAATAGTTTTCTACCAAAATTGTTTTCACGTGCTGAATGAATATCTTCTTTCAACTGTGAAATCTCTTCTGCTAGTTTCTTACTTACAGTTTCTTTAACAATTTCTGCTGACTTAGCAACAAATTTTGCTTTTACTTCTGCAAATTTCTCTTTGGCTTCTTTTACAAGGCGAACCTTGGTTTCTGCCAAATCTTTTTTGTCTTCTGCGAACTCATTGATTTCGTTTGCAAGTTGCTTAACAACAAAGTCTTCCAATTTTGAAAAGTTTTCTGAAACCTTATTACGGTCTTCATGCAACTCTCCAATTTCTTTAGTCAACTGCTTGAGCATAAACTCCTGCAGTTTTTCAGAATGTTCACCGATTTTCTTCTTATATTCAACTCTTGCTTCTGCAAGTTGTTTCTTATCTTCAGCAATCTCAGCAATTTCTGATTCTAAACGCTCGGAAACCATTTTGTCAATCGCTTCGACCATGTTAGTCTTATCATGTTCGTAACGTTTTGCAAATTCCTCACGGAGTTCAGCAGTAACAGTGTCTTTGTTTTCCTTAACTTTTTGGTCCCATGCTTCTTGTAAGTCAGAACGAACTTCCTCACCTAGTAAGCCTGTTTCAAAAAGTTTATTAAACATATCACTCATTGGCTTCTCCTTAATGTTACTGCAAGCCTTTTATGACTCGTAGCATCTGTTCTTTGAGATACTTCTGTGCTTTAGTATCTTGCGATACTTCGTGAGCCGCCCTTAACGCACCATAACCACCTCTTGTATTCATTAAGTGTTCATAGATTGGTGTCGGGTAAGCACCCGGCGCACTTGGTTGTGCTACCACATCAACTGTGATAATTTCAAAGCCGTTAACTTCTCCAGTGGATTCGTTAACTTCACCTGCTCCACGTGAACTGACTCCCAGTTTCACACCTGATTGTAACATGGTTTTGACAAGATTGCCCATCGGGGTAGGCAAAATTTTCATCTTACCAAACCCGTTTGGGCCATCCATCCACATATCAGTAATCATATGCGATACACGATCTAAATTGACCTTTAAATCATCTGGGTGATCAACTTCACCTAGTACAGAATAACCGCCGTCGATCTGATCCTTGAGCGTCTTAACAGCGTTGCCTATCTCGGAGACAGGGTAGATTCGCTGGTTAGCGTTTTTAACACCACCCTGAATACAGATGCCTTTTAGGTAAAGGTCTTTTGAATCTCCTTCACCTTTAGACTCAAGGGTTACTTGTGCCTGATCGAACGTAAGATGTTCTCTTAAGTATGCCATATTGGCTAACTCCTAATTATTCAGCACTCTTTGGTGCAGATGCTTTCTTATAAGTGTCCCCTGCTTTCGAACCTGGTTCGTTCTCGAAAGAATGTCCCATGTCTTTTGGCTTAGGTGCACTACCGCCCTTTTCTTCACTACCGCCAATAGCGTGTGCTTTAGCATCGTTAGGTGCTTTAGCGTTACTTGCTACTGGTGAAGTAGTTGCATCAGCGCCTTCGGAATTAGATGGAGCAGAAACTTTTTCTACGTATTCACGCATAGTTTCGCCAGCGGATTTTTCTGCTTTTGCTTCGTCTACAACTTCAACTTCGCCTTCTGTTTCTTCAACAGCAGGTTGTTCAATTGCTTCCTCTTCGGCTTCTTCTGATTCTTCTTCGTCACCTTCTTCTGCATCGTCTTTATCTTCTTCTTTGTCACCCATCATGGCTTCAAATTCTGATTTAAGATCATCTAATGCATCTTCAAGGTCTACAACACGGTCTTCGATGTCATCATGCTCTTCTTCATGATCATCCATTTCACCGTCTTTGTCGAAATCCATTTCGTCTTCTGCTGGTGCTTCGTCTGCAATATCCTTCATCATAGCGTCTGTTGCATCTCCGCCCACTTCTTCGACTGATTCTTCTTCAAAGTTTTCTTCAACTTTGTCTTCTTTTTCAGACTCTTCTGCATCTGTTGCTTCTTCAACTTCGTCTTCTTTAGACTCTTCAGTTGCTTCAGCAGTTGCTTCAGTAGTTTCTTCTACTGCTTCTTCGTCTGCTTTTTCCTCAGACTCAATAAGTCCTTGGTAAATTTCTTTTGATTTCTCAACCACGATATCGTGGAAAAGTTCTTCTGCTTTATCTTTGTCTTCATTGACTAGAAGATCAAGCAGTTGTTCAAATTTGCTTGTATCTGACATTGTTTTTCTCCTTAAATTATATTGTTGGCAAGGCTGTCCCTTGTATTTACGAAAAAACCACTTTTACCACTAGAAATAGGCTCATTTTCATGGTTTTTGCAAATCATCGGGTTTTTTGAGTCTAAATTCAAGTTCATCATAGTCTATATTGCGTATATTATCGTAATTGTTAAGTTGTGCTGGACAAAATTCTCCAACTTTAGTTACCCTAAAAAACTGAATGTGGGTGTGAGTCCTGATTACATTTTCAGTTTGTCTGAGCCAATTGCCATAATATGTTGCTGGTTCTTTAGATTTTTTGTAGTTTTGTGTGTCTGCAAATATGTTATTAAACTTTTTACCATTGTTTAACCCCATAAAATCAAAGCCTAGTATGTATATAGACTTGTGATTGTCATCTGCGGCTTTTGCTAATGCTGTAGGACCGCTACTCCAACCTCTACTAGGTTGAAAATAGTTTAAATTAGTATAATCTTTATATCCATTATTATAATTTGTCCATACAACATGATTATGGTGATAACCATCTGCGACAATTTCATGTACCATCTTTGGATCAACTGCAATCAAGACATCAGGTTCAAAATTTCTATAGACTGCGTTACAGGCATAGATAATTCCTTTGCCACGCATCTTTTCTAAATCAAAATGTTGTCTTGAGGTACCGTTACCCAATACGAATGCTGTGTTCATATTGGTATTTAAACAGTTTTATTAAAGGGCAGTTTCTTCTTGAGCAGGTTGTCCATACATAAGTTGCACAAACTCTAATTCTTTTGCTTGTTCAACTTCTCTTGCTTCTGCTGTGCGTCTGATTTGATTTAATTGCTCTAATGTAAGTCTAGTTTTTCTTGTATCACTAGGCTTAATTACAGAAATATCTCTTTGAGCATCGAAACGTTTATCGTCCTCAAATTCTGTAGCGTTTTTATCAAAATAAAAAAATTCTTTTAACAACATAATCTTATTTACCTTAAACTGTGTCGCCACCTGGTGTGGTATCTGTGTCAGTAGCGTCTGGAGCCGGATCTGGTGAATCAGCATCTGGTTCAGTAGTACCTAGTGTATCTAAATCAGACTGTATACCGCTTGGTGTAACTCCTGCGCCACGCATTTCTGATCCAGCACTTGACTTGCTAAACTGTTCATTGGTGTTTTCTTCACGCCACATTGCTTCGTTTTCTGCAACTTCTTCTTGTGATAGTCCTAAGAAACGTTTCAATGCAAAGCGTTTACTCATGTATGGAACTTCTTGTAGTGAAGCAAATGTGTTTACTCTTGCATTATCCATTTCACTTTGTCTATATGAAGCAAAGTTTTGTGGTGGATTCATTCTAAGATCAAATAGATTGTTATCAATGTTTACTCCTTTAGCATTCATAAACATTTTAAACTCTCTATCAAAAATGTATGCAACTAAATTTTGTAGTCTTACACAATACTTGTTGAATCTTAATTCTTGAATATAAGCAGTGCCTACCCTACCGTCGTTATACTGTGCGGCAGAATCATCTGCACCGGTAGGTAAGTAAGAACTTGGAATACGTAAACCACGGAATAACTTGTTAGTAAAATATTTTAAGTCATCTATTTCGCCTAAGTTAGTACCGCCTGGTAGTGTTTCTACTTTAGATCCTCTTCCTTCCGCTGTTTGTGGGAAGAAATAGTCTTCATTAATTGATAGTGGATTGAAACTAGCGTCAATAACGTTAGTACCACCTCCAGTTGCTGACGGAATTCTACGTTGATGAATTTCATTTTTAATTCTTTCAACAAATCCCATAGCAAGGTGAGTAGGCATATTACCTACGTCGATGTAAAATACTCTTCTTTCCGGTGCTCTTTGCACACGGTAGATAATAATTGCATCTTCAAGTAATTCTTTCTGCTTATAAACCTTGAAAACACTTTCTAATAAACTGTTACCAAATGGAAAGTTTCTATCTAGTCCTTCTGATAAACTTAAATGTACAACATGTTCAGCCTCAATAGTTGCTTGGTTCTGTTGTTTTTCAAATCTTGTTCCAACTTGTTGTGGAGTAGACCCTACATAACCTCTGCCAAGTCCTCCGCCTGATGTTGTATAATCAATTTGACCGTTTCCTGCATTAGGATTCTTTTGACTTACACTTAAATGTTGGAAGTTTACGTTAATATCACTAATAACATACTGCTCAGGTTGTTTACCTTCGCTTTCGTTTACTATAACTTTGTTTACTTTTGCAGGATCAACATGAAACAGTTTAAATGTTTCTGGATCTCTAACAAAAAATGCATCACCGTATTTGAATACGTTACGCATTACTCTAAAAATACGTCTGTCAAACTGATTCATTTCAACCCACTGTTGCAAATACTGTTTTAATACTTTAGTTTCTGCACTGGTTGCTTGTTGTTTGAAAAATAGTTGGAAAGGTGTTTTGTTTTCTGTGTTTTCTTGTGTACAAAATTCTGCTAGGATATCAAGTGCGGCATTTACCTCACTGTCTGTGTCCATTGTTTCATATTGTCCATAACGTTCAATACGATTAGGATGTCCTGAATATACATCTGGTAAGAAACTTGAATAGTTTGTTCTTGCAGGTCCTGCTTGTCCGGTTCCAGAGATTGGACTTACTTGTCCTGAATTATTTTCTGGTTTGTATTCTGTAAAGTATTTTTTCCAACTCATTTATTTTTCCTAACTGTATTGTTCAACAGTTGATATTACCTGTCTTGTCAAATTATTCTGTGTTTCCATCTTCCTTGTAAGCATATTTAACGCATCTAATAATTTTACACTACCTTCACGGTTGCTGTCAACTAGTTTTTGTGCCAAATTGGTTTGATTACTAGGTGCAGTCAATCCGCCACTTGTTTGTGCTTTATATTGTGCTACTTCTGCTGGTGATAACACTTTTTCTCCTGCGTGTATCATAGCAAGTGTGTCTCTTGGTTCAACAAAACTACCTGTTGTTGCATATGTTCCCATGTTTTTAAATGGAATATTGTATGCTTCGGCAAACTCTTTGGCAAGTCCGACGTCTTGTGTGAACATATTACCTACGTTACGAGTGTATTTTCGTAATTTTTCTACGTCCATCATTAATTCAATTACTTTGCCATGATCTTCTAAACCCATTTGTTCAAGTTCATCATCATAACCTCCGGCTCGTGCTTTCTGAGGATCTGCCCAAGTGTAGCCAGTTTTAAAACTACCTCGTAACATTTTACCACCGCCTGTAATTGGAGATAATTGTGCTACCAATGCGTCTCGTTTTGCTTCAAATTGACCTCCAAGTTTGTCAGCGACTTCTTTGTCTCGGTCTGATAATTCTAGCGCCGCGGCCGCCGCACTGGTTTTGTCATCACCTGTTGCTAATTTGTTCAGTTCATCACGGGACATATCTCCCATGCCCATAAGGTCGCGTTCTTTTTTTGCAAGATCGCTATCGCTTATAAAGATATCTAAAAAAGTACTATTCAAAAATTTCATAAATTCATGAGCACCTTTTTCAAAAATCTTTTTGATATATGTAAAGAATCCTTCTTCTTGTATTCCTCTAGTAACATCTTGTATGAATAAATTAAAATCTTCTAATCCTTTTTGAAACTCTGGATTGCTTAAAATAGTAACAAGTGTATTAGATAAAGTTTGTCTTAAAGTTTGTAGCATACTATCTAAATTAGCAAATGCTCTTGCTAGTGGACTCATTTTGCCCATGTTGCTTTCTAAGTCTTCAGCACTACCTTGGAATTTAGCAATACCCATTATCATATCGCCGCCAATATCTCCTAACGGGTCACCGGACATTGATAGAGTAGCAAAGAACTTGCTGTTATTTTTAACGTAATCTTTTTGTCCGTTGGCAAATGTAGTTACGGTTCCTCTAAGTTGATTATCAAATGCTTCTAATGATCCGCTAAAGTTTTGAGATCTAACAACTGATGTTCGTAGTGCATCACCAAATCCTTTGTTGATAGTCATCATTTGAGCGGCACCTTCTGTGAGTGGTGCAACGCCCATAAGCATTGACATTGCCGCTTCACGACCTGCATCGCCAAACTGACCAAAAGTTTTTATTACAGATCTTGCACGTAACTGTTCATTTTCATCTAAACCTGCAACAAAAGATTCGAATGCTTTATTTGCGTTTGCTTTATCAATTTCATTTTGAAGTTCGTCTGCTTGTACACCGGTCAGTTCAGAAAGTCTTCTAATACCTTTTGCATAATCATCACTTTGTGCAATAAGTGTTGATCGACTCATTGTTTCTCTTTGTAATGCAAGTGAGTTGGTAGCAAAAAATCTCATAAAGGTTTCGTTTTGTTCTTCAAAACTTAAACCAAAGGATAGTAAAGCATCTCTATTCATTGCAAATGCACTTGCGGCATCTTCTACTGCCATACTAGCACCGCGGGTCGCTGTACCTAATCTTGCAAGTCTTTCTGAATTACTTGCTAGTCCTCCTGCAAGTCCGTCTAAATTAATTCCTAACCTAGCCGCATATGCATTCATTTCAATCAGTCTGTCGCCAAATGCTATACCTGATGCTGATAATTGTTGAAATGTTGTGTAATTTTTGTATAGGAGTTCAACTACTGCATGTACTGCTTCTCCTAAATCTCCTAGTACTCCGGGCAGATCGCCTAGTGCTTTTGAAAAATCAGTAATTTTAGGTTGAGCGGCAACAAACCCTGCACCTAGTTTAACAGCACCTGCACCTACACTAGCAAGACCTACTAAAGCACCTGTGGCTAGACCTATGCCTTTGCCCAAAGCATTAAATCCTATAGTGGTTGCATTAATTCCTTTTCCAAGTTTGCCCAAAGGAGAGTTTATGCCACCTCCGGCACCGCCGGCACCTTTGCCACCACCCATGCCTTCCATATCACGCAGAGTGTCCAAGATCTTTTGCATTGTGGCTTCTTCAGCCGCATTATCCAATCTTACTTCAGCATCACCGATTTGACCTGTTACTGCCATTATTTAAAAATCCCCATTATATACGTACATAAATACACTTACTAATTAGTAATATAAATGTATTTATAGAGGACGACAACCATGGAAAATCAAAGCGTGTTGAGCAAATATAAGCGTCAACCAAAAATTTATTTAAAACTGCCCAGCGGAGGTATGTTTTATCCTTCAAATCCTATGGAAAAAACAGGATCTGGAGAACTACCAATTTATTCAATGACAGCCAGAGACGAATTAATGATCAAAACACCAGATGCATTAATGAGCGGCGAAGCAACTGTGGAAGTAATCAAATCATGTTGTCCTTTACTTGATGATCCATGGTCAATGCCGTCAATTGATTTAGATGCTATTTTAATTGCTATTCGTGTTGCAACATACGGTGAAAAGATGGATATGGAAATTCCTATTAGATATTACGAAGAAGGTGATCTCAAAGTAGGAAGCGAAACTATTGAAATTGACCTACGTAATATACTTGACGGAATGCAAGGTAAAACTTGGAATGGTATATTTGAACTAGGAGAATTAAAATTTCACTTGAAGCCGTTGACTTACAAAGAAACAACTGACTTCTTTATGACTACTTTTGAAAACCAAAGACTTGCACAAGTAATGCAAGATACTAAACTTGACGAAGCACATAAAATGAAAGCGTTTAGAGAAGGGTTTAAAAAATTAAGTCAAATGACCATGGACATGCTTTGTAAACATGTAGTAAGTATTGAAACTCCAGAAGGAATTGAAAATAATCCAGAAGCAATTAAAGAGTTTTTTGCAACAACAGATAAAGCAACATTTACTGCAATACAAAACAATTTAGAAAAAATTAAACAGTACTGGGCAACACCTGTTACAAAATTTAAAGTCCCTCAAGATTATGTGGAGAAAGGCGCCGATAAGGAAATAGATGTTCCGATGGTGTTTGACAACGCAAGTTTTTTCGCATAAAGGTCGGGACACTCAATCTTTCTGAGATTGATGAATACGTTGCCGGCCTAGAAAAGCAAACTCAAAAATTAGTAGAAGAACTTGTAAAATTATGTTGGTACATGAGTGGTGGTATGCAACTATCAGACGCTTACGAATCTACTTACGACGAACGTAAAGCCATAGGCAAAATGGTAGACGAAAATCTAAAAATTACTAAAGAATCTAAACTTCCGTTCTTTTAAAAAATATTATAAAGTTTTAATTAATTGTTTGAGTCTTGCACGACCTTGTGTGCTTTGTAATGCTTTTGATACAGCATTTACAATAGGCTTAACAGCATTCAATTCATTTTTATTACTCAAAGGCTTGCCTGCTTGTAGTTTCTCTAATGCTTTTACTGCCATTGCTGGATTTTCTAAACCAAGTTCAGTACGTAGTGTGTTAACACCTGCTCTTGTATCTTGTGTGCTACCCCCGTCGCTGTCGCTGTCTTTTGGTTCTGCACCTGCGGCTTTATCATATGCATCAGCGGCACCTTTGAATTTGTCAGCAATAGCACCACCTGCTGTTTTTAAAGGATTTCTTCCCACTTTATAACCTTTTCTTAATCCACTTGCCATTGCTCCGCCTATTCCTGGATTGTCTTGTGCCGCTTGTTTTGAAAGTTTAGCAATGTCTTGTTTGCTTAAATTGTTTTCTAACAAAGTAACAATGTAAGCACTGTCCTCTGTTAAAGTCATGCTTAAACCGATGTCTTTTAGACTAATATCATTTTCTTTCAGCACTTGTAAAAACTGTTCAACAAAAACACTTTCCATTCTTGTGCCTTTTTTAAGAGCGTTCATTGCCGCTTGTTTAAAGTTGTTGTCCAGTGTTCCACTTCTGCGTAATAGTGCAACTGCTGACTGTGAATCTTGTCCACCTCTGTCTGCAACAATGTTTACAAGTTCTTTGGCTAGTGCAATCTTTTGACCTTTGTCGGAAGTTTGCTTCATTGTCTTACTAAAGTTTTGAAAGTAATTGTTTAGTGAACTTGCTTTTTGTTGTTTAGGTTGTGCTTGTTTTGCTTGTGGTTGTTTGGCCGTTTGTTTGCCAACTGCCTGGTTGGCGCCGGCGCCCGGCTTTTGCGGTTCAGGTTTAGTTGTATCGCTAGGAGAACTTTTAGGTGCACTAGTATCTATACCTGCTTTGTTAAGCATGTCAGCAACACCTGTACTAACTAACTTTTTGCTGTTAAGATAGTCCATAAATGACTGACTGGTAGGTTGTAAATTGTTCTTCTTTATATAACTGTTAAAGCCACCTGCAATTCTACTTGCTTTAGTAAGGAATTCATCAAGTTGTGCAAATTCATTGATTTTCATGCAATCTTCTCCTAAACGTATTTATGTAATCGCCAATCTAGCCGTCAAAAACCAAATAGCACAGTTTAATCACACTAACTACTGATCTAAATATTTAAACTATGATACAAAAATTTAGAATACTGGAAGACAACAAGGAAATCGCAGTGGCTAATTCCATGGAAGAGGCTACAACGACCATTGAGTGTTGGAAGGTTAATAATCCACATAAACAATATGAGATACAGGAGATTCAGGTTAGTGCAGTAAAACCTGGATTTGGTAGAGATCCAGATCTTCATTAGACATAACAACGATTTACAAGACATCAAATGGTTCGAATATCATTATGTCGACGATCCTTGTGATGATGTTTCACATTGGTTTGTGATTAAGAAGTGAACTACGTTCACTTGTGTTTATCGCTATCGCTCAAACACCACTTCTTATATAGAACAATTAATTACGAAGTAATTGTTAGCATCATGTAGATTGTTTCAGTCAGACGGAACCTACTAAATGGTTCCATCTAATCTTGAACATCATGTGAGTTCGTCACAGCCAAGACTTGGAAGTAGGTTGTTTGTTTATACACCTGTTTGTGGGGCTCTGACCTTTCCCCTACCTACGTCGACATCACGTAAAATTCTGCTTACAAATCGCTTTGCTACCGCAAACCGCTTCGCGGTCTTCTACGCTACCTCCCGCCTCGTTCCGTTGCGTGGAGTTTTTTCAAACACAGTGTTTTCGATTGACAGCATTCAATCTCCGTTAACCAGTGAGCCCTATTTGTTTGATGGCTTACCTCACAGTGGTGGTCGATCAACGTGTACGAGTGTGACTATCACATCACCTTTTACTCAGCAGTATATTAAACTGGCCTGCTAACCTTGTGTGCTGTTTGTTTTGCCTATGTTACCGAGTGCTTCTTTAAGAATTTTTGAACCGCCAACTCTAACATTAATAATTCCGTTGTAATAGTCATCCGTTTCTAATACACGGCGTTCAAATTGTTCTCGTGCCTCAAGGTAACTCATTAAGCCTCTGCTATTGCAAAAATATAATATTTCTCTGGTGAAGTTTTTTGGGCCTATTTCTTGTACGTCAGCATTTAAATGATCTGAAGATCCCCAATAGTCTCTCCAATCACTTTCTACTTTACTTCTACGTTTGTTTTTCTTGCCTTTAAGTGGTGGGCGTGTTTTTTTAAATTTTGCTAGTTTTTTGCCTACGTACTTGCGATTATTAGTAGTGTTGGTTATAAGGTATACAAAACCTTCGCAGTCTTCTGGAAGATTTTCTACTTTTTTGCCCTTATAAGTCCACTCCATGCAGATACTTACCTGCGCCTATAATTCTGGATCTTGATTCTGGCTTTGTTGTTTGTTTGCCTTCTTGTTTTCTTTTAGTGCCTTGCGTTTAGCCTGTATTTCGTTGCGTCTTTCAGTCGCTAGTTTCCTAATATCACTTAGGATTGATCGTGCCTTACGGCCTGTTTCGTCGAAGCCTTTGGCTTCAAAACGTTCCTGTGCGTTATAATAATCCATCATTGCTTGGACAAGCAACTCATGGGTAGTCTTAGGCATTCACAACCTCCGTATCATTGCTGTACGAAGTGAACCCGTTATCCTTAATTACCTTCAATATGTTATTCACACGTGAAGATAGTTCATCTTTGTGCGAAATGAGATATATGTTTTTAGAACGCTCTCTTGACATTTTTTTGAGTACACTCAAAGCACTTTCTACACCAGCGGCATCTAGTCCATTGTCTACAAGTTCGTCAATGAACAACAAGTTTATGCTTTGATATAGACTTTCCCAAACATCTCTAAATGCCCAACTCATAGATAATATGAGTCTATTTCGTTCACCTCTACTGAGGTTATCAAAGTCTAAGTCGCGTCCTAGTTCTGTAATTTCAACTGTTAAATCGTTCTGGAATACTACTTGATGTGGTAATCCTGTCTTATCTAAATAGTATTGTAAACGTTTGTTTAAGAACGCAAGGTTCTGATCAATAATACGTTTACGTATAAATGAATCTTTACTTGTAAGTAGTTTGTACAAGAAGTCCATGTGTTCTTTCATTTCTGTAAGGGCATTTATATTATCCCAATTTACTTCTTGTAGTGCTTGATCTCTCAATTCATCCATTTGTTCTGTGTACGGATTTACTTCTGCTTCTTTTTCTGTTTTACGTTCTTCAAGACTTGCTAGATTGTTTTTATGATTGTATGCTTCTTCACTGCTATCATAAAATGTTTTAGGACAATCATTGATGTTACCAATTGCATCTAACTTTTCATTTACATCTTTTAATTGTAAAACTATACCATCAATGTATGTTTGACTTTCAGAAACATCATTTTGTTTTTCTGCTAGAATTTTTTCATGTGCTTCATCATGTAATTCTTGTCCACATGTAAAACATTTTTTACTACCAATATCTTCTAATTCTTTTTCATATTTAGAATGTGTTCTTTCTGCACGTAACAAACTACTTTCTAAACTTGCTTTTTCTTTGTTTAGATTTGATTGTTCTGTATCTTGCACCAACCATTCTTTTTTATCTTTGTGTGCTTGTATTTCTGCATCAATGTCTACAGTAATCAATTGACTAATTGCTTTTGTTGTTCTTGCAATTTCTTCTGCTTGGTTTGCGTCCCATGCTTTAGATTTTATTTCTAAATTGTCAATAGATTCTTGTACTTTTTTATTTGCTGTTTCAATACCTTTTATAGTAGCATCTTCTTCAGCAATAGCATCACGTATTCTTTTTTGTTCATCTTTTAAACGTTCTGCTTTTTCAGATAAGATGGTGATGCCTAACAACTGCTCAATAATCTCACGTTGATCATTGGCTTTGAGTGAAAGGAAAGGCTCTGTATATGTGTTAAGCGCCACCAAATGCTTGAACATAGTATGACTCATGTTCAGTAACTTGTTAATATCTTCTTGTGTTTTTCTACTGTCACCTTGCGATTCATCAATATCATCTGCGGTAACATCAACATTTTCTTTATAAAATTTAAGTACGTTTGGTTTACGTCCTCTTTCAATTCTATAGTTTTGTCCTTGTGTTTCAAATTCAACTGTTACTAACATGCCTTTGCCGTTAGTTTTGTTGATTAAATTTTCTCTACGTATCTTTGTAAGTGCTTCACCATACAATGCATAACTCAAAGCATTAATGATAGTTGTTTTACCTGTACCATTTCTAGAACCAGCGTCATCGCCTCCTAGATCCAAGTTTTCACCTAGCACAAGCGTAAGCAGATTTTTATCAAAATCAACTGCTTGGGTTTGATTACCCACACTCATAAAGTTCTTAACTGTTAGTGTTCTAATTTTAAACATTACAATCCTCTATAGATATCCAACAACAAGTTTGGTTTGTATGTTTCTGTATCTAATTTTGTTATCTGATCTGTTACAATTTGGTCAACTGATTCAAAGTCAATTTCACCAGGCTCTAATTTGTTCATTTCATCATCAGCACTTGTATCTGGTAATAGTGCAATTTCTCTTACATCATATTGTGAACTAAAGTTTTCTTTGATAAAGTTTGCTTCTTCATATGAAATATCAATATCAAGTGTAACACGTAGATATAAGTTTGTTGGAGCAAGTATTTCTTCTGTTTTGTCTAACAGTCTGCTCAACGGAATAGTTCTATATTTTGGACAATCTGGCCAATCGATGAACTCAGGCTCACTTCCCCATTCTAATACCATCATACCACGTTCATCATCCCATGCATCAGCGTAATTGTGTGGAAAGGCATTGCCGATGTAATAAATGTTTTTACGTTGTTGACGTTTGTGGAAGTGGCCTGTGAACACCATTTCTTGGTTAGCAAAGTCATCTGCTTTGATCTCGCCTGTGTCAGGCATCTCAACCATAGCATTCATTTTAAAGTTAGGAAGTTCGAAGTGACCAAACATATATTTGCACTTCATTTTAGAAACTTGTTTCCATTCCTCTCCTACCAACCATGGAACCAAAGCAACATCATCAATTACTTGTGGTTCTGTAATCACAGTGACACCTGGTACATGTTTACCAAATACTACACTGTGGATATCTCTTTTGTCTTTGTAATATAAATCGTGATTGCCTGGAAAGAAGTAAAACTTATCAAATGCTTTACCTAGTTTTTCCAAAGATCTCAAACTGGCATCCATAGTTGTAAGATTCAAAGCACTTCTGTTGTGATGCCAATCTCCTGTGAAGATACCTACATCACAGCCTTGTGCTTTGGCTTGTTCTATGTACCAATCTATAAATCTTTCACAATCATCGTTGTGAATTTTACTATTTGATTTTAAACCAAAGTGTATATCAGTAAACACTGCGGCCTTTTTAAATAACTGTGTCATGCCTTTCCTTATGCTATCTTAACATTATACAAGAAACTATGAGTGTTTGTCAACCTTAATAGTCTGCTTTTGGACGTCTAATACTTTTGTAAAACTCTGCAAGTTTCTCTTTGTCCTCTTTAAAGACATTTTCGTTTTGTCTAGTAAAGGATGGATTAAGATTATTTTCTTGAAGAATGTCGTCTCTAATGTTTTGATTTTTCTTTTCTATGTTTAATACTCTTGTAAAACTGTTTGTTACCGCGGCAGTATAGTAAGCAAATGGATTTTCACTTTTACTTTCGTCAAACTGTAAACCAATCTGCGAAAGTTGTAAAACTGCTTGGGCTCTCATTTCGTCATTGTATGTGTAACCACGCCAATTAGAACGTGTGCCATATCTATCAGCAAGTTTTAAAAACATGCGTCCTAGTTCTTCTGTGATTCTGCCATGACTTTTACTAAAACTTCCGTTTTGTAATCCACCTTCCCAGTGGCTTTTTCCTACACAAATCAAATTGTCATGTTCATCAAACTTCCAATGCTGAAATGGAGGAAAGTTACAGCGTTCGTGTTCGTCTGCAATAGTTTTAGTTTTACGTTTTCTACCAGGTGCTTTTGGAATATGATCAAACGTCATAATTCTAAAAATCAAATCTGTTTTTTCAATTTTACGCCAATCAGGTGTAACTTCAGCAAGTTTTGTCTTTTTATCTCCAGACATCCTAGCATCTTCGTATGCTTGTTTGCCTATTCTATCAGCACGATTTCTTTTTGCTTCTGCTATTGTAAGCCTATTAACTTTTTCTAAACTAGGTAAAATTATATCAAATCTGTGGTGTTCATCGTCTATATACGAACTAAAACTGTTTTTACTAATATGGATCTGTTTAAGTAGATCTCTGTTGTTCAAATATTTTACTTTTCTCATAAGATTCTCCGTATGTAACTTCTATTATAAACTACGTAGTTAATAAATGCAATAAATATTATTACCAAAAGGAGCCAAATTATTATGGGAACGTACAACGACGGTGTAAACAGTAGAAAGAGCGGTGGTGAAAGCCAAGGCCAAGATGGCATTTTAAACCAAGCAGGTAATGCTTTTGTACAAAATTTAAAAGATGCTACGGGTTTAGGTGGTAAGTTAACTCGCTTAGGTGAGTTAATGAAGGGCGGTAAAAAAACAGAACCGCCAAAGCCAAAAACACAAACGTATTCTTTTGCTAGTATTGCCAAAGGTGGCGAAGATCCACGTGTCAAAATTAAGATTCCCTCACAGTATTTGAAAGGTCCTGCTGAGCATATATTGAATACAGGGGACGAAGGTGTTGTCTTTCCGTATACACCACAAATTGTTGTTCAAACAAGAGCCAATTATAATAATTTAAATCCCACACATAGTAATTATACGTATTATGCTTACCAGAACTCGGCTCTGGACGCAATATCAATAGTCGGAACATTCACTGCACAAAGTCCAGATGATGCAAGATATATGCTTGGAGCAATCCATGCTTTGAGATCAGTAACAAAAATGAATTTTGGTGGAGGACAAGATGCAGGAGCACCGCCCCCTGTGTGTAGACTGACTGGTTATGGAAAATATCAATTTAATAATTTGCCTATAGTCGTTAGTAGTTTCTTTTATACTCTTAATGAAGATGTTGATTATATTACTATAGATCCAAAGGCTAGTCAAAGTGATTGGACAGCAGTTCCAACAAGAGCAGAATTTACTATTGAGTGCTTACCTGCGTTTTCTAGACGAGATCAAGCAATGTTTAATATTGATGATTTTGTCAAAGGCGATTTGACTAAAGACAAAGGAATGATATAATGGCAATCTACAATAATACAAGTTTATACGGAACAACAAAAATTCGTAATGGAATTTTAGATATTTTAGATTATAGACAAATACCTGCAAATGGAGAAGATGTTTTGTATGAAATAAAAGCACAGTACAATTATAGACCTGATTTATTAGCAAGTGACTTATATGACGATCCGCAGTTATGGTGGGTTTTTAAATCAAGAAATCCAAGTGTGCTAGATGACCCAATTTTTGATTTTGTTGCAGGTACAAAAATTTACATTCCAAACATAGATACAATCAGAACAGTACTTGGAAATAGTTAATGACTGACAATGGTGCAATCAAAAACAATGACGTAACAAGAGGTGGCGGTAAAGATGCTAGTACCTATAATGTCAAAGACGGCCTTTACAACGATTCTAACAAGCAAAACGGCGGCGACCCTTTTAAAAACGCATTAGAAAATACCCAACCATGGGAATTAGCATATATGCAACAGGATTACATGGATGGAAATAATCCAGACTATATAGACGATGAAGAAGAATTTAGAAAAAAATATATTGCTGGCGACAAAACAGTAAAGTCAACTAAGAAGCCATCAGGATCACCAAACCAAATAAACCAAAATAATACCGCAACTTCAGATGACGGATTTGCAATGGGCATGGATGATATGACCCAAGCAGAGTTCACTAGGTGGGCCGATGCGGCAATTAATAATGATAATGATTGGTGGCGCTTTTATCCTCAAGTTCAAGGAAGGCATAATGCACTACATGATTATAACTCTTACAATTATAACATTACCCTTGTAGCATTGTCTGAGGAGCAACTTAATGATCCAAACACATATAAAGGAAGAATTATAAACAGCACTGGCAATGAAAACAAAAACTTTTATATAGTTGCAAAAAGCGGAGGATTTACTAGACAAAATGCTGGTACAAGTGATGCCGCGGCAAATTTCAAAAGCAAACCTACATCTGATCCACGTAACACAGATTTGTTTATAGAAAATTTAGAGTTTGAAACCAGACCCGGTATTAACGATATGGGTAATAGTAATTTAACCACAGGTACTTTTGAAGTAACTGAACCACACAGTGTATCACAGTTTTATAGAGAATTATTTAATGCTTCAAAATTTGCAGGACATGCCGATTACATAGATGCACCTTTTTTATTGATCATAAGTTTTATTGGTAGAAAAGTTGACGAAGACGAGGCAACTATACCTGAAAAAACAACAAGGTATCTTCCGATCAAAATACAAAACAGTGAAATGCAAGTTGACGAATCTGGTGCTAGATACAGTGTAAAATTTTTAGGATATAACAGTTCAGCAACAAAAACAGTTGTTAACACATTATGGGAAGATACAACACCTTTAGTACAACAGCAAGAAAGT
>Ga0163111_10000375_pt1 | contig 26998 bp, 30 predicted proteins | sample CRUFie1St18metaG_FD_109645 | JGI IMG/M metagenome (GOLD analysis project Ga0163111, IMG submission 109645) | Marine microbial communities from the Costa Rica Dome - CRUD Field 142mm St18 metaG | ecosystem: Environmental > Aquatic > Marine > Oceanic > Photic zone | place: Costa Rica: the Eastern... | reverse complement strand
GGTGCTTCAGTTGATTTAGCAATCTTTAGTCTACATTTATCAGGTGCTGCTTCTATTTTAGGAGCTATAAATTTTATATGTACTATTTTAAATATGCGTGTAAAAGGTTTATTTATGCATAGATTACCATTATTTGTATGGGCTATTTTAATAACAGCTGTTTTATTGTTGTTATCATTACCTGTTTTAGCTGGAGCTATTACTATGTTGTTAACTGATAGAAATTTTAATACAACTTTTTTTGATCCTGCCGGAGGAGGAGATCCTGTATTATACCAACATCTATTTTGGTTTTTTGGGCATCCGGAAGTATATATCTTAATTTTACCAGGTTTTGGTATAATCAGTCATATTATAGTAAGTTCAGCAAGAAAACCTATCTTTGGGTATTTAGGTATGGTATATGCAATGTTTTCAATTGGGGCTCTAGGATTTATTGTATGGGCTCACCATATGTACACTGTGGGTTTAGATATAGATACCAGAGCATATTTTACTGCAGCTACTATGGTTATAGCTGTACCAACTGGTATTAAAATTTTTAGTTGGTTAGCTACTTTGTGGGGAGGGTCTATTGATTTAAGAACTCCTACTTTGTTTGCTTTAGGATTTATATTTTTATTTACTTTAGGAGGTTTAACAGGAGTTGTATTAGCTAATTCAGGTATTGATATAGCTTTGCATGATACATATTATGTAGTTGCACATTTTCACTACGTATTATCTATGGGAGCAGTTTTTTCAATATTTGGAGGTGTGTATTATTGGTTTGATAAAATAACTGGAGTACAGTATTCTGAAGTATTAGGTCAAATTCATTTTTGGGTTTTTTTCGTTGGAGTAAACGTTACGTTTTTTCCTATGCATTTTTTAGGATTAGCTGGTATGCCAAGACGTATTCCAGATTATCCTGATGCTTATTTAATGTTTAATAGAATCGCTTCTTACGGTTCTTACATTTCAGCATTATCAAGTTTATTCTTTTTTTATGTTATTTTTGTTGCTTTCACTAGTGGTAATAAAGTTCAAAACAAAAATATTTTAAAATATTAATTTTATTAGATAGAATAGAGCAGTGGTCAGCTCGTTAGGCTCATGACCTAAAAGTCAAAGGTTCGAATCCTTTTTTTATCATTGTAGAAAAGTAAGTTACTTAAAATCTAAATTTTCTACATATTTTTGTTCATATTAACTATGAAAAATAAAAGTTATAATTCAAATTTTATGGCATCGTTTGTTACTAAAAGTATACGATGGAATAAAAATTATCTACTAGCTTTTCTTGATAGTCATTTAATTCATTATCCTGCTCCAATAAATTTAACTTACGCTTGGAGTTTTGGTTCTACAGCAGGTATTTGTTTAATTATACAGATACTTACTGGAGTTTTTTTAGCAATGCATTATACTCCTCATATTGATTTAGCTTTTAGTAGTGTAGAGCACATAATGCGGGATGTTAATAATGGGTGGTTTATTAGATATGCCCATGCTAACGGAGCTTCTATGTTTTTTATTGTAGTTTATAGCCATATTTTTCGAGGCTTATACTACGGTTCGTATATGCATCCAAGACAATTATTATGGTGTTCTGGGGTATTAATTTTCATATTAATGATGGGAACGGCTTTTATGGGTTACGTTCTTCCTTGGGGCCAAATGAGTTTTTGGGGTGCTACAGTAATTACAAATTTAGCGACAGCTATCCCTATAGTAGGCCAACCTATAGTTAATTGGTTATGGGGAGGGTTTACAGTTGGAAATGCCACTTTAAACAGATTTTTTAGTTTACATTTTTTATTTCCTTTCTTAATTGCGGGATTGTCGTTATTACATTTAGCTTTATTACATAAAGATGGTTCTAATAATCCTTTAGGAGTAGATTCTTCGGTAGATAAAATTCCTTTCTATCCTTATTTTATAGCTAAAGATTTGTTTGCTTTTTTTGTATTTATTTTAATATTTTCAATTTTTGTATTCTATTTCCCTAATACTTTAGGTCATCCAGATAATTATATTCCTGCAAACCCTCTAGTAACACCAGCACATATTGTACCAGAATGGTATTTTTTACCTTTTTACGCTATTTTAAGATCTATTCCAGATAAACTTGGTGGGGTAGCAGCTATGGGTGGTGCATTATTAGTTTTATTCTTAATACCCTTTACTAATACCTCTGAAATTAGAAGTACTACTTTTAGACCATTGTTTAAAATATGTTACTGGTTATTAGTTGCAGATTTTTTAATTTTAGGTTGGATAGGGCAAAAACCTGTAAAAAGTATTTTTGTTATTGTTGGTCAAATAGCAACTGTATATTATTTTTTATTTTTTATTATTATAATACCTTTAGTTGGTACTATTGAAGCAGCTCTAATAAGAAAAAATATATAAAAGCTTATAAATAATATATATGGTGGGGTATAGCCAAATGGTAAGGCCATCGCTTTTGGTGCGGTTATTTAAAGGTTCAACTCCTTTTACCCCAAATTAATTTTCAAATTACTATTAGTAATTTTTTCATAAATAATTAAATATTTATTTTTTCAGTGTTAATTAAATTACTAAATTTGTTATTTAAAATCATATAGCAATTAAGTTTTATACTCACTAAAAAAAATTAAAATAATGTTAACTTCCCCATTAGAACAGTTTCAAATTGTTTCATTGTTTTCTATTAAATTGTTTTGTTTAGATTTTTCTATTACAAATTTATTATTAATAAATTTGTTAGTATTAGTTTCTTTTATATTTTTAGTAAAACTTTTAAGATCAGATGATTTAACTTTATTTTTTATTTCCAATAATTGGCAAACATTAATAGAAAACATATATAAGACAGTTTCACAGCTTTTATTTGACAATATTAATATAAAAGGTGAAAAATATCTTCCCTTTATTTCTATTTTGTTTTTATATATTTTGTTAGTGAATTTAATAGGTTTAGTTCCTTATAGTTTTACAGTAACTAGTCATTTAATAATAACTTTTACTTTATCATTTTCTATTTTTATAGGTATAAATATTATATGTATAAATATTTATAAATCCGAAATGTTATCTTTATTTATACCATCAAATACTTCTTTTGGATTAGCTTTATTATTAGTTCCTATTGAATTTGTTTCTTATATTTTTAAACCTATAAGTTTAGGTGTCCGGTTATTCGCAAATTTAATGGCAGGTCATACATTATTAAAAGTTATTGTAGGGTTTTCTTGGAGTATGCTATTACTTGAAAATATTTTATCATTTTTCCATTTAGTACCACTATTAATCTTAGTAGTTTTAATGGGGCTAGAATTAGGAGTAGCTATAATACAAGCGTATGTTTTTACTATTTTAACTTGTATTTATTTAAATGATAGTATAAATTTACATTAATTCTTTACTATACAAAACTCAATGTTATTTTATTTATACATAAACACTAAAAATTGTCAATCTTTAAAAAAATTTTCAAAAACGTTTTTTAAATTTTTTTTTTATAACAGTATAAAAAAGTTAAAATATTATCCTTTAATGAGAAAACGTACCAGATTTTCTATATTAAAGTCTCCACATGTTAATAAAACATCTCAAGAACAATTTGAATTTAGAAAATCATATAGAAAAATTAAATTATATACACCATATTATTTAAAAAGTTTTTTTCTCTTAAATTTATTATATAACAGAGTTTTTTCTTCTGATATAAAAATAAAAATAGTATTTTTATTAAAAAAAACAAATAAACAAACAGTTAATTTGTTAAAAAATACCAGAAAGTTTTATATAAAATTAAAAGTATTAGATACAATCGGAGAAATTATATTAAAACAAAATTCGCGTTTAAAAGTTTAATTTAGTATATTATTATTTGTAATTTTTTTAGTTTAAATAGCTCAGCTGGTTAGAGCAAAGGACTGAAAATCCTTGTGTCGGTAGTTCAAGTCTACCTTTAAACATTAAAAAATGAATTTTTATTTGTGGAATATGATTGCCAACTTAAAAAATGGACATATATTAGAAAAATCTTGTATTTTGCAACAAAAAACTAATTTATGTTCTATGGTATTGAATGTATTATGGGATGAAGGTTTTATATTAGGTTATAAAACTTATAGAAAAAATCCTGATTTATTTATAATTTTTTTAAAATATAACTATAATAATACTCCTGCAATTAAAACAATAATCAGTATATCTAAACCTAGTAGAAGAATTTACTTATCTTTAAAAGAGATATGGAAAATAGAATCTAGTACTGGTTTATTAATCATTACTACTAACAAAGGAATTATTTCTTTAAGTATGTGTAAACAGTTAAAAATAGGCGGGGAGCCATTATTTTACGTTAAATAATATATATATATATATTATGACTAAGTTAAAAAATATATTTGTAATAAAAATACCTAAAACTATAAATTGTTTTGTTTGTTCTAATAAAAATATAATTATATTAAAAAAAAAAAATACTATTTTTCTAAAAAAAATTTGTGAAATAGATTTTTTATTACATAAAAGCTTTTTATTTTTTTCTTGTAACGATAAGTTATTAATAAACACCTTAAAAAATTTAATTTGTTCAATAAAAGATTTTATAAAAAAAAAAGAAATAAATTTTTATAAAAAATTAACATTGAATGGCGTGGGTTATAGGTTCAACTTAACAAAAGATAATCCAGATATATTAAATCTATTGTTAGGTTATAGTCATATGTTCTACGTTAAGTTACCTTCTGAAATAAATATGTTTTATCTTAATCATAATAACATTTATTTAGTATCTAAAAATTATATACAGTTAAATCTAGTTTCTAATATAATAAAAAGTTTAAAATATCCAGATCCTTATAAGGGTAAAGGTATAGTTTTTGAATACGATGTTATAAAATTAAAAGAAGGGAAAAAAATACAATAAAATATATATGAAAATTAATAAAACAAATGAGTTTTTAAATAAATCTTCTTTAAATGTTAGTTTGTTAAAGTTAAAAATTTTATTAAATTTATTGTTTGACTTATATATAATAAATGGTAAAGTCTATTTTATAGGATTTCCAGACTTCACTTTATCAAAGTTTTCTAGTTTATTTTATAAATTTAATATTATTAATTTTAAAAGTGGTATTTGGGTTAATGGTTTATTATCTAATTCTATATATATGAAAAAATTTTTTAGTTATAGTAGAGCAAAATTAAAAAAAAAAAATTTAATTTTTATTAAAAAATTTAAAGACATTTTAGATAATCGTAAGCTGCCTGATTTAATAATACTTTATGAGACTAATTCTGAAATAATAACTATTTTAAAAGAGTGTCAAAAAATCAAAATTCCAATAGTTATAATTTTTGGTAATAAATTACTATTAGAAAATAATAACTACTATACTATTTTTAATTCAAATTTATTTTTTAAAAAAGAATTATTTATTAATTTTTTTTTTAAATTATTAAACTCGGTATTAAAAAAAAAAGTTTTATACGATAAATATAAAAAAAATGCTAAAAAAAAATCCAAGATATAAACCTTTATATAAAAAATTTATTAGATTAAGAAAAAACATACAGAATAAAGAAAAAATTAACAAAACAAATTTTAATAAGAAAAAATGGACAAGTCTAATAAATTTTTTAAATAAACAATCTAATAGAAAAAAAAAAAATTTTCGAATATATGACTTGAATAGTTACCATGTAAAAAAATATGGCAATATTTTGAAAAAAAGGTTTTTACTATATATTTTAAATAAACAGAGCTTTAGTTTGTTTTACGGATTTTTAAAAAACAGTTATTTAAAAAGCCTTACTAAATTATCACAAAAAAAAAAAAAAAAACAATCGAATTTTAAATTTGTATTAAATATTTTAGAATCTAGATTGGATTCTGTCTTATACAGGTCTCAGTTTACTACAAGTTTAAGAGAAGCTCGTCACTTAATAACTCATGGTCACGTATTATTAAATAGTACAAAGATTAAAAATAATAAATATGGTTTGTCTAAAGGAGATTTAGTAAGTATTAATTCTAACTATATAAAAAAATTTATTAAAAATAATGTTCTGCACGCAAATATGTGGCCAATGCCTCCTGAAAGTATGTTAGTAAATTATAAGTTATTAATAATTTTATATTTAGGAGAGTCAAAGTTTAGTATATATTTTAATAAATTTCCTTTTTATATAAACTACAATAACGTCATTAACTATTATAGAAAAAATTAAACACTTTCTTTTGTAGCTCAGTGGTAGAGCAAATGGCTGTTAACCATCAGGTCGTTGGTTCAATCCCAACCAAAAGAGAAAAAATTTCATTAACATTTATTGGAGATAATCGGATTTGAACCGATAGCTTTATATACGCAAAACATACACTCTACCAATTTGAGTTATATCCCCTTTCAATTTTTTCGATTGTTAGTTATTTATAAAAATTTATTATAAACTAACAAATCTTTGTTAAATATATTTTTAGTTTCACTCAGTAATGATGTTGAAACATTGCTATTTACCATAATTTTTTTAGTATCGATTTTTTTAATTTCTACACAATTTGACAAAGTGGTTTTCAAGTTATAATCGTAGAATATTGCGAAAGAAGCTAGTAGACCAAACATTTGAGCGCTTAAACTTAACAAATCAAATTGTGGAATAGTTGTATATTAACTAAAAACCCGTTTGGTGGAATTTGGTAGACACGTCAGACTTAAAATTTGATTCTAAAAAGAGTACCGGTTCAAGTCCGGTAATGGGTAAACTATAAACTCCAGACAACCACCAAAATGATGGAATTTGGTAGACATGCTAGGTTTAGGTTCTAGTACCTAATAAAAATTAAGGGTATAAGGGTTCAAGTCCCTTTTTTGGTAAAAAAAAAGAATTATAAAGTTTATTATAGAAACAGAATAAAACATATATTTATTATGCCAACAATTAATCAATTATGTAAAAATAAAAGAAAGAAGAAATATGTTTCAAATAATGTACCCGCTCTTTCAAAATCACCTCATAAAAAAGGATTTTGTATAAAAATTTTTTCAAGAACTCCAAAAAAACCTAATTCTGCAATTAGAAAATTAGCAAGAATAAAACTTAGTAATGGTTTAAAAATAAACGCGTATATACCAGGTGAGGGTCATAATTTACAAGAATATTCAAATGTTTTAATTAGAGGTGGTAGAGTAAAAGATTTGCCAGGTATAAAATATAAAACAGTAAGAGGTAAGTTTGATTTATCAGGATTACTAAATAGAAAAACTTCAAGATCAAAATATGGTACGAAAAAGAAGTAAAAGCTTAAAAGTAAAAATAAGAAATTCTTTCATGAAAAATGGTCTTAGTTATGTATCAGAAATTTTAATAAGCAAATTATTAAAAGACATTCAATACAAAACTAAAAAAGATCATAGACTAATTTTTAAATTGGCATTAAAAAATATTTTAGTACCAGTATCAAACGTTACTGTAAGAAAAAGAAAATATACAGTAATAGTTCCTTTCTTTTTAAAAAAAAAAGATAGAATTTTAAAAACTATAAAAAACATAGGGTCTATAAACAAAAATTTTTTTTTTAAAGACAATGTTAGTCTATCTAATGAGATAATTAAACTTTCAAATAATAAAGGTAAGTTAAAAAATAATTTTAGAATTTTAAATAAACAGATCTTTATTAATAAAAATTTTACTTATTATAGATGGTTTTTATAATAATCTGTTGTTATTACATTTAATAGGACTTGAACCTATAACCTTCGGGTCCGAAATCCGACGCTCTATCCATTTAAGCTATAAATGTAAAAAACAATAGTACTTTTATAAACTATAATTTAACATGATTCAACATCAAACAAAGTTAAAAGTATCTGATAATTCAGGAGCAAAACTAGTAAAATGTATAAGAGTATTAGGTGGGTTAAAAAAAAAAAAAGCTTTTACAGGAGATACAATAGTCGTTTCTGTAATCAAATTAAGAAATAAATCAAAGTTATTATCAAAAGTAAAAAAAGGAGAAGTGTATCAAGCTTTGGTTATTAGAACTAAGTATTCACTAAATAAAAAGAGTTACAAATTATTTTTTAATCAAAATTGTGTATGCTTAATAAACAAACAAGGAAAACCAATTTCAACACGAATAATCGGTCCTTTACCTAGTAAATTAAAGAAGAATAAGTATATCAAATTAGTTAGTTTATCATCAGGTTTTGTGTAGTCATAATTAAAAATGAATTTATTTAAAAGTTACATAAATCAAATAGTTTTATATGATTTTATAATAAAATTTAATTTGATAAAATTGAATCAATTTCCTAAAATAATAAAGATAGTTTTAAGGTTTAATTTAAAAAAAAATAATACCTTTAATTTAATAAGTGCAATTTTAGCTCTTGAGTTAATATCGAATAAAAAAACTTTTATTTGTTTAAAAAAACCTTCAAAAAATATAAAATTAAAAATTAAATTAGGAGTTCCTATAGGTTGCAAAGTAACTTTAAGAAAATGTTCAATGTTTAGATTTTTAATGAATCTATTTTTTATTAATTTCCCTAAATCCTCTTTCATAAGTAAAAGAATATTAGAAGATACAAAAAAATCTAATAGTATTTGTTTTAAGTTTACTGATTTTTTTGTCTTCAAAAATATAGAAGATAATTATTCGTTATTTAATACCTTGAATAATCTAAACGTATCTTTAATAACAAATTCTAAAGACCATACATTGTTTCTAATCAACTATATTAAAATACCTTTAAAATAAGATATTCGTGTTAGTAGCTCAATCGGTAGAGTATAACTTTGCCAAAGTTATGGTTAAGGGTTCAAATCCCTTCTTTCACTTTTAAAGTTAAAATAGGATAAGTGGTCGAGAGGTTTAAGGCGTTAGTTTTGAAAACTAAAGTATTTATGTAATACCGTGGGTTCGAATCCCTCCTTTTCCTAAATGGGTTAAAATATACATTCACCAGATTGAATGATTTCAAATATTAAAAACTTTACTAACAGTGTGTTTAATATTTTTACGTTTTTTAACCTATTATTATATATAGTAAAAAAAAATTACAAGAAAAATGTTATTTATTATTATATCTAGTTTATTAAAAATTATTTCTATCGTTATTCCTTTATTAATTTCTGTAGCTTATTTTACTATAGCTGAAAGAAGACTTATGGGTATTATACAAAGAAGAAGAGGAGCAAATGTAGTGGGTTTTATAGGCTTGTTACAGCCTTTGGCGGATGGTTTAAAGTTATTTTCTAAAGAAACTATATTACCAAGTAATTCTAACATTATTATTTTTTTATTTGCCCCAGCCTTAACTTTTATACTAAGTATAATAGGTTGGGTAGTTATACCTTTTTCAGAAGAGATCGTTATTTCAGACCTTAATGTAGGTATATTGTATTTATTTGCTGTATCTTCATTAAGTGTTTATGGTATTATATTAGCAGGATGGTCTAGTAATTCAAAGTACCCGTTTTTGGGTGCAATTAGGTCAGCTGCTCAAATGATTTCATATGAAGTTTCCTTAGGTTTTATAATAATAAATGTTTGTATTTGCTCTGGATCATTTAATTTAACTCAAATAGTTTTATCGCAAACTTATATATGGTTTTTAATACCTCTATTTCCCGCCTTTGTAATGTTTTCAATATCCATGCTTGCTGAGACTAATAGGCATCCATTCGATTTGCCAGAAGCTGAAGCTGAGTTAGTGTCAGGCTATAATGTTGAATATTCTGCGATGACTTTCGCGTTATTTTTCTTAGGAGAGTATGCTAATATGTTATTAATGAGTTCTCTAATAAGTATTTTATTTTTAGGTGGTTGGCTACCTATTTTATCTATATTTAGTTGGTTACCAGGACCTTTTTGGCTTAGTTTTAAAATATCTTTAGCAATGTTTTTTTTTATTATAACTCGCGCAGCTTTACCTAGGTATAGGTACGATCAATTAATGTTTATAGGTTGGAAATGTTTTCTTCCTTTATCTTTAGGATATTTGCTTCTTACTACCGGTATTCTTATAAGTTTTAATTGGTTACCTTAAAGGTTCTAAGTTGTAAAAAATTATAAATAGTAAATTCAAAAACTGTAACTAAGCATAAACTTATAATAATTTGACTTAAAATATCAGGAGGAGTTATACATGATGATATTATAATAATAGCGAAATAAATAATCTTTCTATAACTAATTAAAAATTTATGTATATTCTTATTAGTATATAAAAAGAATAAAAATATCAAAGTAATTAACGTTAAAATAAGTATAATTTTATATGATACATAAATTAATTTAATATATTCTTTAAAGTTTGCTTCAAAAAAAAAATCAATCGTTTGATTATGTTGGTAGTTTATAAAAAATTTCCAGCTATAAGGTATTAATGCTTTATAAAGTATTAATAGTGATATACAAAATATTAGAATACCAGTTTTTACAATAAATTTAATTTTATGATATTCATATTTATATAATCCAGGTGACAAAAATTTAAAAAAATGATATATTAAAAATAAAAAAAATATTTGATTACTAAAATTTATACTAGTTTGTATACTAGTATATAAAGGTTCACTTAAATTATTGTAAACAAAATAGAAAGGGTTTTCTCTATAACTTTTTAGACATGGTTTTAATAATATATATATTAAATTATCTTGATAATTTAAATTTATAACCAAACAACATAACCAAGACAAAAAACTTAAAATAAATCTATTTCTAATTTCTATAAAGTAATTGTTTATAAGCATACATTAGTTTCTATAATTAAAGGAGAATAGCTCATTTGGTAGAGTAGTGGTTTCCAAAACCAAAGGTAAAGGGTTCAATTCCCTTTTTTCCTGTGTTTCGTTTTAATCGTTTTATAAAAGTTGGTAACTATAGTTTTGTATTTATTTACATCGCCAAAAAAAAGAACTGTTACAAATAATATTACAAGTATTTGGTATATACTTATTCTCATAATAATTTACATCTTGTTTTCCCCTTCAAAGGCTTATAGTTCAGGGGTTAGTAACGTACCGCTCATAACGGTTTGGTCGTAGGTTCGAATCCTACTAAGCCTAAAATATTATATAATTATTTCAATATGAACTTAGTAAATAAAAGTTTTGTTTACTACAAATATTTAAGTTATTTAAGAAGCAATGAGTTTTTATTTATTTTTAGAAATAATTATTATAACTCAAAATATGGAGTTCAAGAAATTCAAAAAAATTCAAAACAAAAATTTGTTAAAAGAGCTATAAGAAACAAGTTATTAAAAATAATTTTACTTGATTCTCTAATAAGCTCATTTTTAAATGTTCTATCTGCAAAAATTGGTTTTATCTCTAAAAAGCATATAAATTTAGTTAATTTCAAAACTGTTTTAAATAATAATGTACTTTTTGGTTTAAAATTTGAAAATAAATTTTATTTAAGAGACCAATTATATAGTATAATTTCATTAAATTATATAATTATTGCAAAATTATTTAATTTAAAATTGTATTCATTATTAAATGTTTTTTTCAAATTACTGAAAAAAAAAACAATTTTGAAGAGAGTAGGATTTGAACCTACGATAGGAAATTCCTAATAGATTTACAATCTATCACTTTAAACCAGACTCAGTCACCTCTTCAATAATTTCGAAATAATGTGATTTGAACACATGACTTTCTATTCCCAAAACAGACACGCTACCAGACTGCGTTATATTTCGTTTATTTTCTTCTTTTTTTCTTGGGTCTACAACCATTATGGGGTGTAGATTTATCATAAATTAACAGTTTAATAAAAAATTTTTCTTTCAATTTTTTTATAATCAGTTTATTGTAGTATTTAAAACCTTTTAATTTTAATATTATAGGTTGATTTTTTAAAAAGTTATAGTTATAGTAAATATTTTTTAATAAAGAAAGCATAGAAAACTTTTTGTTCTTATGCTTTCCTTTGAACCCTAATTTACCTGTTGTATTATTAACTAATAAAAATCCTTTTATATCACTTATATTAAATACAATATTGTTTTTACTTATACTTAGGCTTATAATATAAGAGACAATTTTATATAGTTTTTTAACGTAATAATTAAAACTTTTGATGTTGTTATTATATAGTATCTTTGGTGTTATATTTTTAAATTTTAAGTGTTTATATACTGTATCAAAGACATTTTGTTTGTACCTAACATTTATAAATATATTTTTATATTTACTATCTTTTAATTTTGTTAAAAGCATTAGTTTTTATTCTTAGTTTAAAAAATTATTTAATAAATAGTTTTAGGTTTCAATTTAATTACTGTAATAAATTTTTATATCTATCTATAAACGACATGTTAAAAAAAAATATTAAATCTTTAAAATTATTTAAAAAACCTTTGTTGAAAAAAGACATAACGGGTCTAAAACAATCATCAGGACGTAATTCTTCTGGAAAAATAACTATAAGACATAGAGGTGGAGGTCATAAAAAAAAATTAAGAAAAATTAATTTCAACCGAGAATTCAACTCAATTATTGGTATAGTTGTTAATATTGAGTATGATCCCAACAGAAATACTTTTATTTCTTGTATTTATGATTTTTCATTAAAAAATTATTATTATATTATTTTACCAAAAAATTTAAAAATAGGAGATATAATCAAAACAGGGAATATTTCTGAACCAAAATTAGGTAATTCTTTGCCATTATCTAAGATACCTGTAGGCACTTTTATACATAACGTATCGTTCAATTATAAGGGTAAAAGTAAGATTAGTAGATCGGCAGGAACGTTTTCTGTTTTAATTGAAAAGAATAATAAGTATGCCAGATTAAAACTCAGTTCTGGTGAACAAAGGTTTTTTCCCTTAAATTGCACTGCCGTTATTGGTATTGTTTCAAATGAAAATTATTTTTTTCAGGTTTTAGGTAAAGCTGGTCGGTCAAGATGGTTAAATAATAGACCCAAAGTTAGAGGAGTTGCTATGAATCCTGTTGATCACCCCCATGGAGGTGGTGAAGGAAAAACTTCTGGAGGAAAAATACAAGTAACTCCATGGGGTATACCTACAAAAAATTTCTCAACACGTAAAGCAAATAATAAATTTATAATAAAAAGAAAAAATGAGTAAATCACGATCAAGTTGGAAAGGCCCTTTAATAAAAAATACCACATTATTAAAAGTTAAGTCTAGTAAAAATGCGTATATAAAAATTTTTACTCGAAATTCTTTCATAACCCCACTATGTGTAGGTTTAAAATTTTTAATTTATAATGGTAAGTCGTTTTCCCCATTAATTGTTACTTCAAATATGATTGGTTTAAAATTTGGTGAGTTTTCTTTTACCAGAAAAAAATTTAAATTTAATAAATAATAAATGGGACAAAAAGCAAATCAAACTTCTGTCAGACTAGCACTTAAAAACACTTCATGGTCGTCTGAGTATATAGAAAATGTTAATTCAGACTCTACTATAAATGTTTTTCAAGACGTAAATATTAGAAAATATTTATATAGATTCTTTATAATACATGGTTTAGTATTAGTAAATTGTTTTATTAATAGATATAAAAAAAATTTAGACTTTTTCATTTCTTATTTCATAACTTCTAATTTTTCAAAGCTTTTAAAATTTAGATTAAAAAACAATTTAAGATATAGTAATAAACGTTTAAGAAAAAAAAGAGTATTAAAAATTTTAAAAAAAAAAAAATTTTTTATTTTGGAAAAAATAAAAAGAAAAAAAGTCTGTAAAAATATTAAATTTATAAGTAAATTATTATCTAGTTTAAATTTATTTTTAAAAAAAAAATACAAGATACAGATTATCTTTCAGGTTTTAAATAAAAGTTTATCTTTTAGACTAAAGAATAAAGAAGCTTTTCATTTTAGAAAAATTATAACAAAATTACGGTTTTATAGCCGATCAAATTTTTTTTCTGAATCTATAAATATTTTACTTCTTTTCATTAAAAAAAAGTCTATGGTTAAATTATTATCTAATTTTATTTCAGTAAAATTAAGTATTTTAAAAAAACATAATTTTTTTTTAACGTTTATTAAACGTTCTCTTCTGTTGTTATTAAAGTCTAAATACTCTTTGGTAAAGGGTTTAAAAATTAGAATAAATGGTAGATTTAACGGAGCTGCGCGATCTAAAACAAGAGTTTTTCAAATAAATACAATACCTCTACAAACTTTAGATGCTAATGTTCAGTATTATCAATCGATTTCATATACTAATAACGGTACTTTTGGTGTAAAATTATGGGTTTACACATATTAAATTATAAATACAAATATGTTTCTACAACCAAAAAAAACTAAATACAAAAAAATAAAAAAAGGAAGACAATTAAAATTAAATTTTAAAGGTAATAAGTTAAATTTTGGAAATATAGGTTTGAAATCTACAGAATCTGGATTAATTACCTCTAGGCAACTAGAATCCGCTAGGCAATCAATTAACAGAAAGCTTAAACGAAAAGGAAAAATCTGGATACGAGTGTTTCCTTCTTTACCTATTACAACAAAACCAACTGAAGTTAGAATGGGTAAAGGTAAAGGGAGTGTTTCTCATTGGGGTGTTAAGGTAGCTCCTGGTAGCATTATATTTGAAATCATAAATAAAAATTTTTATGATTCTATTAAAGCTTTAAATTCAGGTAAACATAAGTTACCTGTGAAAACGAAAATAATAAAAAATTAAGTATTAAACATAATTATTTATTTGACTTTTATTAGATTAAAAATAAAAATTTTACGTATTAAATTTTTAGATGTTCACAACTTTATGGTTTTATTACAATCAGCAAAATTTTTAGGTGCAGGTTTAGCTACAATAGGTTTAGCAGGTGCAGGAGTAGGTATTGGTACTGTATTCGGTGCTTTAGTAATTGGTATATCAAGAAACCCTTCTTTGAGAGATGAGTTGTTTAAGTTAGCGATTTTAGGATTCGCGTTAACTGAAGCAATTGCATTATTCTCTCTTATGATGGCGTTTTTAATTTTATTTGCTTTATAAATATTTTTATTTATAAGCTTAAAGAGTGTATAGCTTAGTTCGGTAGAGCATTGGACTTTTAATCCACAGGTCTTGAGTTCAAATCTCAATTCACTCAAAAAAAATAATATTTAAAATTAAAATAATGATTGTTACTAATGTTACATATTTTTTATTAATTACCACACTATTATTTTCTATAGGATCGTTAGGGTTAATTTTAAACAGAAAAAATATATTAATTATTATAATATCTATAGAACTAATGCTTTTATCTGTAAATTTAAATTTTATAATATTTTCTATATATTTAGATGATATTTTAGGTCAATTATTTGTTATTTTCATTTTAACAATTGCTGCTACAGAATCGGCAATTGGTTTAGCTATTTTATCTAGTTATTATAAAGTAAAAAATACTATACTTATAGATAAAATTAAACAGATAAAAGGGTAAATGAAATATTTTATTATAGACAATAAAAAAATAAATTTTATACCTGAAAATAGGTCTATAATTGAATATTGTGAAAATTTAGGTATAAATATCCCACATTACTGCTATCATCCTAATCTTTCAATAGCAGGTAATTGTAGAATGTGTTTAGTTGAAGTAAAAAATTCCCCAAAACCTGTCATATCTTGTGCAATGTCTTTATTAAATAAAATGGAGATATATACTAATAGTCCGTTAGTAAAAAAATCTCGAGAAGGTATACTAGAATTTTTATTATTAAATCACCCATTAGATTGTCCAATTTGTGATCAAGGGGGTGAATGTGATTTACAAGATCAATCTTTTTTTTTCGGTATTCATAAAAAAAGATTTTATAATTTCAAACGTATAGTTACAAATAAAAATATAGGCCCTATAGTAAAAACAGTAATGACTAGATGTATTCATTGTACCAGATGTGTGAGGTTTTCTAAAGAGATAGCAGGTGTTGAAAGTTTAGGTATTTTTGGTCGAGGGATGAACAGTGAGATCGGTACTTATATAAATAAAGTGTTTAATTCTGAATTATCAGGAAATATTATTGATATTTGTCCTGTAGGAGCCTTAACTTCAAAACAATATCCTTTTTTAGGACGAGTTTGGGAATTAAAAAATATAAAATCTATAGATTTTTCAGATAGTTCATTAACACCCATACAAGTTTTTGTTAAGTCAAATTCTGTTGTAAAAATTACTTCTAGTTATAATATGGATAGTTATTCAAATACTTGGATTTCTGACAAAACAAGATTTTCTTTTGATGGTATGTTTTCTCCAGAAAGAATAGTAAAACCTTATTTGTTAGGAAGTCTTGATACAACAAAACAACATAAAAAATGGCTAAAAATATTTGAAGATATCATATTTTTAATATATTTTAAAGACCATTTGTCAAGACACATCTACAGAAATTTTAATTTATATATTATATTTAGTAATAGTCTTGATTTAGAATCCATAAACTTGTTAAGTTTATTAAAAAAAAAATATAGTTTTATTAAACTACGAAAGTTAGAAAAAAAAAATAAAACTATTGATCTAGAATCCATGTTTTCATTAAATAGTTTCAAAGAGAATATAAACATACCAGAATCTGAAATATGTTTTTTGTTAAACACTAATCCTAGATATGAAAATTCTAGTTTAAATTTGTTAATAAGACAAAGATTTTTAAAAGGAAATTTTAAAATAATAACTGCAGGGTCTTTAATTGACCTAAGATACCCCACAGTAAATTTAGGATCTTCATCACAATTTATTAAAACTTTTGTAAATGGTACTAGTAATTATTGTCAAGACTTTATAAATTCCAAAAATCCTGTCATTTTATTAAGTTCAAATATGTTAAAACGAAGTGATAATAGCAGTTTATTATATAAAGTATATAGCTTAAATAACATTACAAGATATTTTAAAAAATCCTGGACAGGACATAATTTTTTAAGTACTGAACTTAACGAAACTGGAACAAATTTTTTAAATATATTTAAAAAATTTAGTACTACAGATTTTTCAAATTCTTTTTGTTTATATTTTATTGATGTAAATACAAATTCTGTAGAGTTGAATCAATTAATACATTTAAAATTATTAAATTTACTTCATATGAATTATAAGTCAAAACTATTAATAGAATCAACTAACATATCAATGAATTCTTTAAATAATAGTTTAATAAAAGAATTGTATTCTTCTTCTTACGTAGGATTACCTAATAATACTTTCTTTGAATCGTCAAATTTATTTTTAAATAATTTATTAGTTTATAAAAAAACAGCAAAAGTAATTTCGTCGGTAAATAAATCTAAAGAAAATTGGCAGATCATAAGAAAAATTACTTCTTCTTTATTAAATATTAATTTTTTTTCTTTTAACAATTTCAAAAAAAATAAATTAATACTAAATATTAAAAATTTTATTAGTTTTTTAAAGTTTTTAAGTTTTAATTATTTTCCTATTTCTTCTATTAGTAATAAAACAGTTTTTTATAAAGAAAATATTAATTCTAAAATTTTACATTTTAACTTAAAGCATAAATTAAAATATATTATTTCTAAACATATTTATTGGTTAGAAGATTTTTATTTAGGAGGTAGAGATAATTATTCTAGTTTTTCTTCTATAATGATTGAATGTTCAACTTCTTTTAGAAAAGAATTTACAAATTTTAAATATATTATCTAAAAAAACTTTGGTGATTATAGTTCAAAGTAATAGAGTGTGTTGGTTTGTGGTTCTAAAAGTTACGGTTTCAAGTCCCGTTTACCACCTCATAGAAAGTTAATTCCTATATTTTTTTTTTCACCCTTTTTAGTTAAAAAATTAAAAATTAAGTAAAATTTATGTTTTTATAGGAAAAATTAATAAAATAAAGTTGGTTAAGTTAAATAATATAATATATATTATTTATTATTCTACTCTATATTCATTAAAAAAACAATATAATACACTTATATTTTATTTGGTTAAATAACATAATTGGTAATGTGTGAAATTGCAAATTTTATTTATGAGGGTTCAAATCCTTCTTTAACCTGTTAAATAAAAAAAATTAATTATATTAAAAAATCATACAACTTTTATAGATAAAGAAAATATAGCTTAATTTGGTTAAAGTATCTGCCTGTCACGCAGAGGAGTGCGAGTTCAAATCTCGTTATTTTCGTTTCCTTCTTTAAAAATAATTCCATATATTTGCAATATTATAAATAAAAAAGTTATTTATAAAAAAAAATATTAATTTTAAAATTTTAAATTAAAATATATTATTTAAACTAAATTTCAGGTGGTTATAGCTCAAAGGATAGAGTGTTAGTTTGTGATTCTAAAAGTTACGGGTTCAAGTCCCGTTTACCACCTCATAGAAAGCTAATTTATATATTTTTTTGTCATCCTTTTTAGTTAAAAAAATTAAAAATTAAGTAAAAGTTATTATTAAATTAAATGATTAGTTACTGTAAAATTATAAGAAACTAAACCTATTAAATTTACTAACAAAATATATAAAAACAAAATAGAAATAAATGGAAGACATTTTTCACCTTTTATATTAATATTATCAAATAAAAGCTGTGAAACTGTCTCATAGATGTTTTCTATTAATGTTTGCCCATTATTGGAAATAAAAAATAAAGTTGAATAATAAATTAAACTAATTAACAAATAAAACTAATTTGTCATTTTATTCTAAAAATTTCGTGTTATTTATTAATATAATTTTTATAAGGAAACAAAATAGAGTTTAATTTGGTTAGAAAGTACTTGTTTTTTATCTTTTTCAGTTAAAAAATTAAAAATTAAGTAAAATACCTGTTTTTATAGCAAAAATCAAGTAAAGTTTGCGTTTTTATGGTAAAAAGTGAATATTTCTACTTTAATACTAAGAGGGAATAAATCAATAAAATAAAGTTAAATAATAAATTAAATTAAACTAATTAATTTATTAATTATACTAATTTATCATTCTATTCTAAAAATTTCGTGTTATTTATTAATATAATTTTTATAAGGAAACAAAATAGAGTTTAATTTGGTTAGAAAGTACTTGTTTGTCACTTAGAAGAGAGCGGGTTCAAATTTCTTTTCTTTCTTTTAAAATAATTATATACACTTGTAATGTTATAAAATAAATGTGTATAATTATAAAAAAGTTTTTAAACTATTTCATAAAACAAGAACTTATTTTTGTTTTAATTCTTAGAAATAAAATAAAAAAATGTTAAAAATAAATTATTTTAATACTAACAATTCGTTAATAGCTGAAGAATATTTACCTTTAATTTTAATTGTAACAGTTGCAGCAATTTTATCTATTGTTATTGTCCTTTTATCTTATTTTTTGGCGGTACAAAATCCGGAGACGGAGAAACTATCAGCTTATGAATGCGGTTTTGAGCCGTATGAAGATTCTAGGCATAAATTTAATATAAATTTTTATATTATAGCAATTTTATTTATTGTTTTTGATATTGAAGCTATGTATCTTTTCTCTTGGTGTGTCAGCTTGAGTTCTTTAGATTTGATAGGTTTTTGGTCTATGGTTGATTTTATTGTAGAACTAGGGGTAGGATTTCTTTATGTCATTTATATAGGTGCCTTAGATTGGGAATAAATACAATATTTGGCATTATTTAAAATTATAATCAACTTTTTGCACGATTAAAGTTTAGGGGGTTCAATTCCCACAAAAAATAAAAAAAAAAATGTATCTTCTTTTAATTTTCTTACCATTATTAAGTTCTATAACCGCTGGTTTGTTCGGCAGATATATTGGACCAAAAGGAGCATCTTTATTAACTGTTTCTTGTTTATTTATAACGTTCTTTATATCAGTAATTGTTTTTTATGAAGTTGGGTTTATAGGTTGTTGCACCTACATAAAATTAGCTAAATGGATTGATTGTGATTTATTTAATGTCGATTGGGGTTTTTTATTTGATAGTCTTACAGCTGTTATGTGCTGTGTTGTTACATTTGTATCTTGTTTAGTTCATTTATATTCAACAGAATATATGTCCCATGATCCACATTTGCCTCGATTCATGTCATATCTATCATTGTTTACTTTTTTCATGTTAATCTTAGTAACTTCTGATAATTTTGTTCAAATGTTTGTGGGTTGGGAAGGAGTAGGTTTATGTTCTTTTCTGTTAATAAATTTTTGGTTTACTAGAATACAAGCTAATAAAGCTGCTATTAAGGCTATGGTTGTCAATAGAATCGGTGATTTTGGATTGGCGTTAGGGATTTTCACTATTTTTGTGAAATTTAAAGCATTAGATTATGCAACTGTTTTTTCCATGGTTCCATTTTTTTGCAATGATTATATTATATTTTTAAACATTAAATTTAATGTAATATCTTTAATTGGTATACTTTTAATTATAGGAGCAATGGGAAAATCGGCTCAATTAGGTTTACATACATGGCTTCCGGATGCTATGGAAGGACCAACCCCTGTATCAGCTTTAATACATGCTGCAACTATGGTAACAGCAGGAGTTTTTCTATTGGCTAGATGTTCTTCTATTTATGAATATTCTCCTCTAGTATTAAATTTTATCACTATTTTAGGGGCTTCAACAGCCTTTTTTGCTGCAACTGTTGGTTTAGTTCAAAATGATTTAAAGAGAGTTATAGCTTATTCAACTTGTAGCCAGTTAGGCTACATGGTATTTGCATGTGGTTTATCAAATTACTCTGTAGGTGTTTTTCATTTAATGAATCATGCATTTTTTAAAGCGTTATTGTTTTTAGGAGCAGGATCAGTTATACATGCTGTTTCTGATGAACAAGATATGAGAAAAATGGGTGGTTTAAAAAACTTAGTTCCTTTTACTTATTCTTTAATGGTCATAGGGTCATTAGCTTTAATAGGTTTTCCATTTTTAACTGGTTTTTATTCAAAAGATGTTATTTTAGAAGTTGCCTATGGAAAATATAGTACCAGTGGGCATTATAGTTATTTGTTAGGTAGTTTAGGAGCTTTTCTAACTGCGTTTTACTCTACTAGATTATTGCATTTAACTTTTTTATCTAATCCTAATGGGTATAAATCTGTTATCTGTTCTGCTTACGATTCTTCTTATAGTATTTTATTTTCATTATGTACATTATCAATACCAAGTATATTTATTGGTTATTTAACTAAGGATATGATAATAGGGATGGGTACTGATTTTTGGGGAAACTCTATATTTGTTTTACCAGAACATATGAATTTAATTGATGCAGAATTCATAGAGCATAAATTTAAAATTCTACCAGTTATATTAAGTTTATTAGGGGCTACCAGTTCTTTCATTTTATATTCATATTTCAACAACACACTTTTCAGTATAAAAGTTTCATATTTAGGTAAAAAATTTTATAATTTTTTTAGTAAAAAATGGTTTTTTGATAAAGTTTACAACGAATATCTAACACAATCTTTGTTCAAATTTAGCTATTCTACAAGTTATAAATTAATTGATAGAGGTATTATTGAGATATTAGGCCCTATGGGATTATCATCTTTAATTACAAAACAAGCAAAAATATTTTATAAACTACAGACAGGTTCTATTTATCATTATTCATTCACTATATTGTTAGCACTAACAATTTTGATAGGTGTTAGACAGTTTTGGTTATTATTTGGCTTATTTTTAGATTATAAAGTATTTGTAATTATATTTATAACTCTTTGTGTTTTCAATTCTAATGAAAATCTAGAGATTTAAATTATCAAAATTTATTTAATAGTTAATTATATAACAAATACAAATTTATTACAATTCCAGTTTTAGAGGAGTTTTATTCAAGAAAAAAAGAATATTTTAATGTCAATATTATATTTTTTTAAATGTAACTTAAATGATGAAACTAAATACAACGATGATTTTTTATTTCTACAAACTAAACATTCTTGGCACTTGGTAGATCCAAGTCCTTGGCCTTTAATGGCGTCTTTAGGCGCGTTTATTATGACTTCAGGTGGGGTTTTATACATGCATAACTATACAGATGGTGGTAACATGTTATTAACAGGTGTTTTCATGGTACTATTTGTGATGTACACTTGGTGGAGAGATATTATACGAGAGGCTACTTTTGAAGAACAACACACATTTCCTGTTCAAAGAGGTATGAGATTAGGAATGATTTTATTTATCGTTTCTGAAATAATGTTTTTTTTTGCCTTTTTTTGGGCTTTTTTTCATTCGAGCTTGTCACCAGTATTTAATATAGGCGGTACTTGGCCACCTGAAGCTATTACCCCAATACCTATGTTAGGTATACCGTTAACAAATACTTTTCTTCTACTAAGCTCAGGTGCTACTGTAACTTGGGCTCATCATGCTATACTTATTAGAGCTAAGAAACAGTCGTTAATTTCATTGATATTTACAGTTATTTTGGCTATTATTTTTACAGGTTTACAGGTTTTAGAGTATTTTGATGCTCCTTTTACTATATCTGATAGTGTATTTGGATCTTGTTTTTTTATGACCACCGGTTTTCACGGTTTTCACGTATTAATAGGAACAATATTTTTAACTATTTCTTTATTTCGTATAATTTTAAACCATTTTACAAATACTCACCACTTTGGATTTGAGTCAGCCGCTTGGTATTGGCATTTTGTAGACGTTGTTTGGTTATTTTTATTTGTAACTGTTTATTGGTGGGGAGGTATTCAGTATTAAAAAAAGTTATTGTTATTGGAAAAAACACTGAAGTAAACGAGCCTGTAACTCAGTTTGGTTAGAGTGTACGCCTGATAAGTGTAAAGTCAGTAGTTCAAATCTACTTAGGCTTAATTGTAAAAAATCTATTACCTGAAATCTTACCGAACTCAAGAGTAATTGAAAACTTTTTTTAAATACTAAATTTAATATAACAAAAAGGGAATTAATAAAATTTTTCTAGTTTCGACAAGTGATTAGTTCAATTGGTAGAGCATTTCGCTTACAACGAAAAAGTTAATGGTTCAAGTCCATTATCACTTAAAAAAAAATGTATATTCTTGAAACTGAAATTAATGATAATAAATTAATTCATGTAGCTTTAACTTTTGTATTTGGTATTAATTCTTTTTTGTCACAAAAAATTTGTAAATTTTTAGGTTTAAATAAAAATTTAAAAATAAAAAATTTAACAAAAAAACAAAAAAATTCTTTATTTATAGTTACAAAATATTTAAAAATAAAAATAAACTATAATTTAAAAAGGTATGAAAAAGAAAATTATAATAAATTAATATCTATTAATAACTATAAAAAGTTTAGAAAATTAAATAGATTACCTGTTAGAGGTCAACGAACACATACAAATGCAAAAACTTGCAAAAAAATTAAATAATTATGTTTTTATTATACCAACATTTAAAAAATTTAAGTTTTACAACATCATCTATATTTTTAAATTGTCCTGTTGAGTATCAAACTTGTTTTAACGAATCAAGTTCACCTGTTATGGAGGGTATTGTAAATTTTCATAATCATATAATGGTAGTTCTATCGTTTATTTTAGTTCTTGTTTTTTGGGTATTATTAAATTGTGTAAAATACTATTCTGAGTTTGAAATAAGTAAACACACACAATTCACTCATTCTAAAGAGCTAGAGATAATTTGGACTTCTGTACCTGGCCTAATACTACTATTTTTAGCTACTCCATCATTTACTTTATTATATTCTATGGATGAAATTGTAGATCCTGAATTAACTTTAAAGATATTAGGTCATCAATGGTATTGGGGTTATGAGATGTCTGAGTATAATACATGTTTTGGAGATTTAAATTTACAATATAATTGTTATATGATGGTCTTAGAAGGATTACCGAATGATAAAAAAGGGTATTTTAGGTTATTAGAAACTAATAGAAGAGTCCTTTTACCTATAGATACTCATATAAGATTATTAGTCAGTGCTGCTGATGTATTACACAGTTGGACTATTCCATCATTTGGTGTTAAAGTTGATGCTTGTCCTGGACGATTAAATCAATTAAACTTGTATTTAAAAAGAACTGGATTATTTTTTGGTCAATGTAGTGAAATATGTGGTGTAAATCACGGGTTTATGCCTATAAGTGTTTTAGGTGTAAATTCTTTTCAATTCAATTCATTTATTTTAAATAAAGTAGAATTTTAAAAATAATCAAAAATTTTATAATATTATTTCTAAGGTTCAATTCCTTTGCATAATATAAATATTATTTTGTATTAAAACTATAATATTAAAGCATTAAGAGGATGCCTAAACATCAAAAAGATTAAGCGTATAATACGAAAATTCTATAATTAGTTAAGTATTATTAAACTGTTAATTATAGGTTCTTATTTCAGTAAACTGAACTTTTTATATAAGTTAATAATTTTTATAAAAATTATTTTAAATCTAGTCAATTGAAACATCTTAGTAGCTAGAATAAAAATCAACCGAGATATGGTAAGTAGTGGCGAACGAAAATCATAATTAATATAGATAAAATTTTATTATAAATTATTTATTTGAAAAGTTAAAACTTACCATAGAAGGTTCTAGTCCTGTAAAATATAATAAAAACTAATATAATGTTAAAAATAAAATGAGTAGAATGATTTATTTCATATTTCTTTTGAATATTGGGGAACCACCCTCAAAATCTATAGCAAAATTTTTGATGATTGATAGTGTAAAAGTACCGTGAGGGAAAGGTGAAAAAGAATTTATGAAATTGAAAAAGAAACTGAAACTTAATGCTGTCAATTAGTTGGTAGCTAAGATAATTTATATTATTAAATAGTTACAGCGTACCTTTTGTATAATGGATCAATGAGTTTATTTTAGTGGCAAGCTTAAGCTGATTAAAGTGTAGGCAAAAAAAAAATGAGTTTTAAAAAGCAACTTTAAAATTAGTCTCTAGAATAAGACCCGAAACTAAGTGATCTAATCATGAACAGGTTGAAAATTTAAAGCGGTAACGCTTATTGGAGGACCGAACTTGTGTATGTAGAAAAATACTAAGATGATTTGTGATTAGGGGTGAAAGGCCAATCAAACTTAGAAATATCTGGTTTTCTGCGAAATCTATTTAAGTAGAGCGTTTAAATTTCTTCTTTTTAAGGTAGAGCACTCAATAGATAAGGGGAATGTAATAATTTTACTAAATTTAATGAAACTCCGAATATAAAATTGAAAGAATTTAAATAGACAAACTATCGATGATAAGATCTATAGTTAAGAGGGAAACAGCCCAGACTATCAATTAAGGTCCTTAAAAGTAATTAAGTGAAAAAGACAGTGAAAAAATTAATACAATTAAGAGGTAGGCTTGGAAGCAGCCATCCTTTAAAGAAAGCGTAACAGCTCATTAATCTAGTTTTTTTGCATCAAAAATGTATAGGGGCTTAAATTATTTACCGAAATTATAGATTAAAAAAACATTATACCACATAATGTTTTTTTAATGGTAGCAGAACGTTCTGTATTATTAAGCTGAAGATTTATAGCGATATAAATTGGAGATATCAGAATTGAAAATATTGATATGAGTAGCGCAAACAATGTAATAAAACATTGTCACTTTAAGTTAAAGGTTTATAAGGTAAAGCTAATCTTCCTTATTATAAGATTAAATCGGCCCCTAAAAAATATAACGAAAGTTTTTTTTAATGGGAAAATTTTTAAATTAAGTTGTTTATTTATTAGATATATATATTGGTGACAAATTGTAAACATTATTTTTATTATTTGGTTAAAATAAAAGTAGTCTAACGATTTCAAGAAATAGCTATAATATAATGTATAAATAAATTATAAACCGTACCTTAAACCGACACAGGTTAACAGATTTAGTAAATTAAAGTGTTTGAGAGAATTATATTGAAGGAACTCGGCAAAATGACTCCGTAACTTTGGGATAAGGAGTAACTATTCTAGGGCAACCTTAAATAGTTGTCACAAAATCGAGGACAGCGACTGTTTAACAAAAACACAGGTCTCTGCAAATTTATAAAAAGATGTATAGGGACTGACGCCTGCCCAGTGCCGAAAGCATAATAGAAAAAGTTTAGGCTTTAACTTTAAATCCTCGGTAAACGGCGGCTGTAATTCTGACGGTCCAAAGGTAGCGAAATTCCTTGGCATTTGATTGGTGTCCTGCATGAATGGCGTAACGACTGTCCTACTGTCTCCAATATAAACTCAGTGAAATTAAAATTTCCGTGAAGATGCGGAATACCTGCGGCTAGACGGAAAGACCCCGTGCACCTTTACTATAATTATATATTGTGATAATTATTTTTATATACAGTAATAAGTGGGAAGTTTTTTTTCTTTACAAGAGTAAATTATTAATAAACAAAATATGAAAGACCACTTTTAAAACTTTTTTATTACTAATTTTATAGTATTAAATACAGTGTATAACTGTTAGTTTGACTGGGGCGGTCGCCTCCTAAAGAGTAACGGAGGCGTACTTAAGGTAAGTTCAAATCGAAAATTTATTTCGGTTGTAGAGCATAATAGTATATTGCTTGCTTGATTGTAAGATTGACAAATCGAACAAGGACGTAAGTCGGTTATAGTGATCCGATGATTCTTGGTGGAAAAGGTCATCGCTCAACGGATAAAAGGTACGCCGGGGATAACAGGCTAATCCCTCTTTAGAGATCCTATCGACGGAGTGGTTTGGCACCTCGATGTTGGATTATCACATCCTGAAGCTGTAACTGGTTTCAAGGGTCTGGCTGTTCGCCAAGTAAAGTGGTACATGATCTGAGTTCAGAACGTCGTGAGACAGTTTGGTCCCTATCTACCGCAGGCGTTAAAAAATTGAAAGGATTAAACCCTAGTACGAGAGGACCGGGAATAGTAAACCTCTTGTGTATCGATTGTTATACCTATAGCATAGTCGAGTAGCTAAGTTTATAATAGATAATCATTGAAAGCATTTATATGAGAAACTAGCCTTAAGACAAATTTTTTTAAAAACGTAGAAGATTATTACGATATAGGTTTAGTGTGTAAGAATTGTAAAATTTTTAGCTTATAAATACTAATTTTT
>Ga0163111_10000374_pt1 | contig 26999 bp, 42 predicted proteins | sample CRUFie1St18metaG_FD_109645 | JGI IMG/M metagenome (GOLD analysis project Ga0163111, IMG submission 109645) | Marine microbial communities from the Costa Rica Dome - CRUD Field 142mm St18 metaG | ecosystem: Environmental > Aquatic > Marine > Oceanic > Photic zone | place: Costa Rica: the Eastern... | reverse complement strand
CCAATGTTGCACGAAGAAGTCTTCTGCTTCTTGCTTACTTGTTATATCACTGTTATAACAAAGTCCGCTACCTATTCTTTCTTTTACAGGAGTTTTCCATATCCAACCTAAGTCTACTGCTTGAGCGGTTACATAAGGGGTTTGATCTTCATCTTCTGATTCATAATTAATTTGACTTGCGACTGCGGCATTAGTAAACAGTTGATTACTTCTATCTATCCATTCTGCATCTGGAAGTGCAGAAGATAATAATCTTTTAAATCCTGTGCAATCAATAAAGAAATCAGCACTTACAGTTTCACCACTCTCTAAGTCTACACTAACAATAGACTCATGTTGTGAATTTACATTTGACACATGGTCTTGAATGTGTACTAGTTTAGGGTGTTTGTTTCTTAAATATTCACTTAAAAAATTTGCTAGTCTTACTGCGTCTAAATGATAACCTACACTATGTTGTCCACCTGCTGGTTTACAACTACTAGGAATTTTTTGATTTGTAACACAACTGTCATACCAATTCTGAGATGTTTTAAAAAATGTTTCTTTATCTAGGTCTGCTTCTATACCTAGGTTAACTACATCGAGTGGGCCTTTACTACTTGCTACTAAAGGAAAGAAAAAAGGTTGCCATATATCTAAACCATCATCTCTCCAGTTTGGAAAGAATGTGCCACACTTAATAGTTGACCCACAACTCTTTGTCCATAACTCAAATGGTATATCACAATCTTCCATAAAAGTATCAAAGCCAAGGATAGTTGCTTCACCAACTCCTACAATAGGTACATTAGGACTTTCAATAAGATAAATTTTTGTGTTTGGTAAATTAGCAAGAGCATAAGCGGCAGTCATCCAACCTGCACTACCTCCGCCTACAATACAAATAGATCTTACGCCACTGCGTCCGATAACATTAGTCATTAAATTTTACTTCCATCAATTCTTTAAATGTCTGTGTTGCAAAATCAAAAACAAGTTTGGCCTCATCTGCCATACTGTCGTCAATCATTGAACGTATTTTTTCTTTTAGTTCGTTTGCATTTTCAAATTGATAGAAGCGACCTTCACCTGGAATCTTTCTTTTAATCATTTGTCCGCCACTTAATTCGCCCATGTGTCTTACATAGATGTGAGCCATTAATTTATTAGGCTCGTCTTTGATAGACATTAAATGATCCATATATTCTTTTGTTACAGGTAAAAGTTCTGGAGTGTTTTCTTTGTCTTCCCACAACTCGTTGTAGTCTTCTAATATAGTAGGTGCTCGCCTTACTTCGCCAATGTCATTCATTAGTCCGTGATTCATTGCTAATACTTCTAGCAAATTATACATCGGATGTTGGTTATATAGAAAGGTAGCATATAGTCTAGGATCAATCTCACCAGACATTAATACTTTTACAAAGTCTTGTCTTTCTGCTCTTTTATGGTGTTCCCACGTTAGTTCTTTTAGGCTCATTCTTTTTCCAATTTGATTTGCAATGGAAATCCATGTGACCTGCTCAAATTGGTAGCCTCTACGCCTTTTTGCTCTGCAATCTCAAAAGTGTATACTCCTACAACTGCGGATCCTTCTTCATGAATCTTCATTGTAAGTTTTTTTGCACTTTCTTGACTGTGCTTGAAAATTTGAATTAGTAAATCAACCACGAAATCCATAGGTGTTTGGTCGTCATTATCAAAGATGACCTTATACTTCAAAGGCTCTGTTATCTTTTGTTTAATCTTTTCGTCTATTTGTACGTCCATATTAATACTTATCATCTATGTAACTCCGTGGTTGATAAATTAGATTACTTTTTAACTTCCTCAAATTCAGCATCTACAACGTTATCGTCTTTGTTTTCTGTTGTATTTGCCTCTTGTGTTGGTTGTTGATCCTGCGATTGCTTGTAAATTGCTTCACCCAACTTTTGTGCTGATGTAGTCAATTTTGTTGTAGCATCTTGGATCTTTTGTAAGTCATCTGTTTTAGTTGCTTCTTGAACATCCTTAATAGCATTTTCAATAGCAGTTTTATCTTCTGCTGATATTTTATCTCCATGCTCTTTAAGTTGTGTTTCTGTACTATGAGCCATGCCGTCTGCATTGTTACGAGCATCAATAAGTTCACGTTTTTTCTTATCTGACTCTTTGTTTGCTTCTGCATCTTTTACCATTTGCTCAATTTCAGAATCACTCAAACCACCATTTGCTTGAATAGTGATTTTCTGTTCTTTGCCAGTACCTTTATCTTTTGCACTTACACTAACAATACCATTTGCATCAATATCAAATGTTACTTCAATTTGTGGAAGTCCTCTTGGTGCTGGTGCAATACCTTCAAGGTTAAAATTACCTAGACGTTTATTGTCTGCGGCCATTTCACGTTCACCTTGTACTACACTAATAGTCACCGCTGATTGATTATCTTCCGCAGTTGAAAACACCTGACTCTTCTTTGTAGGAACAGTTGTGTTCTTTTCTATTAGTTTAGTTGCTACACCACCTAGTGTTTCAATACCAAGTGATAAAGGTGTTACATCTAATAGCAACACATCTTTTACATCACCTTGTAATACTCCACCTTGAATTGCGGCACCCATTGCCACAACTTCATCTGGGTTAACACCTTTGTGTGGTTCTTTACCAAAGAAGTTCTTAACTGCTTCTTGTACTTTAGGCATACGTGTCATACCACCTACTAATACTACCTCAGTAATATCACTTGTAGAAAGGTCTGCATCTTTTAATGCTACCTTACAAGGCTCAATAGTTTTTGCAATTAAGTCTTCTACTAGAGATTCATATTTTGCTCTAGTAAGTTTTATGTTTAAGTGTTTAGGTCCACTTGCGTCAGCAGTAATAAAAGGCAAACTAATATCTGTTTGAGTTGTGCTAGACAATTCAATCTTTGCCTTTTCAGATGCTTCTTTAACTCTTTGTAGTGCAAGTTTATCTGCTCTTAAATCAACTGCATCTGATTTCTTAAATTCATCACAGATGTAATCAATAATAGCATTATCAAAGTCTTCACCACCTAATGATGTATCACCATTGGTTGATTTAACTTCAAACACTCCGTCACCTATATCTAGTATAGATACGTCAAACGTACCACCACCTAAGTCATATACTGCAACAGTACCTGATGATTTCTTATCAAGTCCATAGGCAAGTGCGGCCGCAGTAGGTTCGTTTACTATACGTTCTACTTCTAGTCCTGCAATTTTACCTGCGTCTTTTGTTGCTTGTCTTTGTGCATCATTAAAGTATGCTGGTACTGTAATAACTGCTTTAGTTACTGATGAACCTGTATACTTCTCGGCAGTCTCTTTCATTTTAGTTAAGATCATAGCCGACACTTGACTTGGTGAATACTCTTTTCCTTTTGATTCTATCCAAGCATCTCCATTCTTTGCTTCGATAATTTTAAAAGGTGAGTTCTTGATGTCTTTTTGTACAGAACTATCTTTAAACTTTTTACCAATTAATCTTTTAATTGCAAAAAGTGTATTTTCTGGATTGGTTACTGCTTGTCTTTTAGCAGGTACTCCAACTAATGTTTCATCTCCAAAGGCCACAACAGATGGTGTAGTTCTATTACCTTCTGTGTTTTCTACTATCTTAGCACTTGATCCTTCCATTAAAGCGATACAAGAGTTAGTAGTACCTAAGTCGATACCGATTACTTTACTCATTTTTATACTCCTTATTAAGCAAGTATGGGGGAGTTACCTCCCCCTATCTTGTTATTATTTGATTTCGATAGTTCTTGGTTTTTTAGACTCTGGAATAATTCTTTCCAAAGAAATTGTCAATAAACCATCTTTCAACTCAGCACCCTTGACTTCAACGTCATCAGCGATGCTAAAAGATTTAGTAAACATTCGCTTACTGATACCTTTATGTAACACGCCAGACTGATCGTCGTTAGTCTTTGCTTCGTGGATTGATTTTACAGTAATAATACCGTCCTCATAACTTACGTCGATGTCCTTCTTACTGAAACCAGCAAGTGCGATTTCAATATTGTAAGTATAGTCACCAGTTTTCATAATGTTATATGGTGGGTAGTTTGTTCCTTGATGTGCAAAAAAGTCATCATTGAACATTGATTCGAATCTATCAAAGATAGGATCGAAACCTACTGTTACGGGTCTTAGTTGATTAAAAATTGATAGGTGTGATTTAGTCATTGTCTTGTCCTCCTTTATTAAGCAAGTTAATTGTTAAGAACCCTATCAGGCATTCTTTAACATATTAGTATTTATACTAACATACAAATTATAGGCTAAAATAGGCGAAAATGCAAGTATAAAGTTTACCGATTTATAAAATAAAATTGGTTAATGCTATATCTACCATTTCCTGCACAAGGAGTAACGCCATGTTGTTGGAAACTGCTGAATAGTATAGTTGTATTGTTTTTTAATTTTGGTATGTAATTATAATCTGTAAACACTAGATCACCGCCTATGTATTGCTTTGGTTCATCGTGCAATATTGTCACTGCTGATAGCACTCCATGATCTGCATGATGTTTGTATTCAGCACCATCTTTATAGTAATTTAGTTGTGTAACATCATCGTTGGTATATGGCAAATATCTAGCAAAAGGATTGTCTTTTAGTTCTTCTTCTAAATAAAACATCTTTCTATTATGTGTTAAGATCTTACTATCATTACGCCTATTAATATAATGCCTATCTAACTGAACTGCTGTCATTAAAGTGTTTGCTCTAGGGTCTCCTGTTTCACTTGGACCTAGACTATGTTCCTTTAAGTCTTTTATTTCAGCCAGTATATCAGACAGTTCTACGTCTGAATAAAAGTCTTCTATTATAGAATGATAAAATGGTTCTTTATAGTTTTTAACTTGCATTGTATTGATTAAAGACTTGGTTTACCTGTTGTGTACATCTTACAAAGGTTGTACACTTAGGCATATCTTTAAGTCTTTTAGCACCAATATAAGTACAAGCAGATCTTACACCGCCAAGTATTTCAACGATAGTATCGTTAACTGGACCTTTATGTGGCAGATTTACTACTTTACCTTCTGCACCACGGTAGCCATCTTTCCTGCGACCATGTCTGGCCATTGCCTCATCGGAACTCATACCATAGAAAGTAACTTTGCCATCTACAATTTCACCTTCTGATTCTGTGTGTCCTGCTAACATACCACCAAGCATTACAAAGTGAGCACCTGCTCCAAATGCCTTAGCAACATCACCTGGATATACACAACCACCATCTGCAATAATGTGTCCACCGATACCATTGGCCGCATCAGCACATTCAATTACTCCAGATAGTTGTGGTACACCTACACCTGTTTGTAATCTAGTTGTACAAACTGATCCAGGACCAATACCTACTTTAACAACATCAGCACCTCTAATGATAAGTTCTTCTGTCATCTCTGCTGTCACTACGTTACCAGCAATAATAGTTTTATCAGGATATGCATCTCGCATTCTTGCAATAAAGTCACCAAAGTTTTCATGGTAAGCATTTGCAACATCAACAGTGATAAATTTAATATCTGGAAATGCTTCTAGAACTTGTTTCATTGTGTTATAGTCTGCGGCTTCTTTATCCCAGATATAACCTGTACCTGTGCAAACACTAATATACTTCATTTTAATACCGGAACCTATTGCTTCTTTCCAGTCATCGAAATGATTATGTTTGCCAATGACAGTTAGCATTTTATGATCTTGTAAAACTTTAGCCATACTAAATGTTCCAACTCCGTCCATGTTACTTGACATGATAGGAACACCTGTCCATTCGTTACCACTACTGTGGAACTTAAATGTTCTCATTAAGTCTACATCTCTGCGACTTTCTAGTTTAGATCTTTTTGGTTTGAATAGTACGTCTTTGTAGTCTAGTTTTACATCATCTTCAATTCGCATTTATTTTACTCCGTAGTTAAATGATACTGCGATACGTTCTTTGTCGCTTTGATTTTGCGTTACTTCGTGCTTTGCCCAACCTGGGAAAATTAAAACAAGTCCGTTCTTTGGAGGATAAGTTGCCATTGTGCTAGTGATCATATTATACTCACTTAGGTTATCTGGAATATAATATTGTGCATCATCACCTCTATGGAATCTAAGGTTACCCATATTCTCGTCTGGAATATCTATATAAAATATTCCGCTTAATAATGAATCTTGATGATTGTGTAAAGTATGATAAGCACCTTTGCCGTTTACATTGATCCATAAGTTTTGAAACTTACACTGAGGCATACCGCTTGACTTGGCTACATATTCTACTGCAAGATCTAGTTCTCTTACAAAATTTCTAAGCACAGAAACATACGCAGGATCTACAAGGTCTACATTTTCTATACTTCTACTGTGCCAACCACCTGCATTACTGTTACCAGCAAGGTTAGGTTCTTTGGCCTGCCATTCTTTTGCAATAGTTTTTAATGTATTACGATCAACGTTTTCTAAATACCCTGCGAATACAAATTGCGGAAACCATAAATCTGCTTTGAGGTCCATTAAAATCCTAGTTCTTTCTCTCTACGACTCATTTCTTTTAAATGCCTAGCACGAGCCTGTGCCTTAGCACGTTTTCTTTTTTCGCTTGGCTTTTCAAAATACCTTTTTGCTTTGAATTCCATCAGTATTCCATCCTGCGAAACTTTCTTTTTAAATTTTCTTAAAGCACCTGTAAAGTCTCCATTCCTTACAGTAACTTTTAAACCAACATCTTTTGGTACGTTATTTCTTCGTTTTGGCAAGTGCGCCTCCTTCTACTACTTGTTTAACGTCATAAATTCTGTTAGTGTTAATTACATTATAAGGTATAAAGTCTCTGTTTGTCAAGTAAAAAGTTTTACTAAACGAAAGTAGATAGCCAATTAACCATTGCTCGTCATGTGTGTTATCTACATCAACTATAATGCTATTAACAGAATTTGCAATATCTATAAGCCAGGTCTGATCAGCAGTTTCAGATTTGTCATACAAGTATAAATTGATTCTTGTGTCCAAATCTTTTAACACTTCATTCATTTGATTTTTGATATTGTCGTTAGGATTCACTAATAAGATACTAGGATCATCGTTAAACAATTTATCAGGAGGTGTTATTAAATTAATTACTGGCTCAGTCATAACAGTTATACTTATTTTCTAATGGTATTCCACAAAGTATTAGTGGTTTGCTCACTATTTTGAGTATAACCATCTGGCTCAATGACTTCAGTAAAGTCTGGTCTTAGTCTTCCGGATTGGTTTTCTTGCGGACTTGCTTGTTGTCCACCTTTGTTATGTAACTGGTTTTGTTCGCCCTTTTTTTTTGGTCTTCGATCTCCTTATTGTAGAAAATCATATTTTTTGTTTCGGGCAACCCTTCGTTTGGTTCTTCTGGATTCTTTTCTGCTTCTTCATTTGCTTTTTCGACCCAGTTGTTCCATTTATCCAAATCATCTTCTTCAGGTTGATTATCTAGTTCTTCTATTTCTGCAACATCTTTATCTTCAATTTCATCTAGTACTTCCTGCATTTCAGAATCATCTTCAACTGCGTCTTTAATTTGCTTGTCGTCTTCTATTGCTTCTTGTATTTCTTGTTCTACATCCATTGCTTCTTCTTTTTCACGTTCTGCTTGTTCTTGTTCAAATCCTTCTTGTAACATTTGAGAAGTTGTTTTTTCTGCTTCTTCTTTAGTTATACCTGCATTACGGTATTCTTCTTCTTCGGTCATTTTAAGTAAAGGAAAACGTTTCTCTATCTCAGGTGGAATATTAGTTGCAATTTTTTCTGCTCTTAATTGCTCGTCTCTTTTGCGATTGAATTCGTCGTTGAGTCTATGTGCTTCGTTCCACTCTTCGTCGGTCCACTTGGGATCAGGATCGACGGGATCTGGCTTTGGGGGCGTAGAACCACCTCCGGGACCATTAAGGCCTTTTTCATCTCTATACCACATAAAGGTATATTGTGAAGCGATCAACAATAATACAGCCAATGGATCAAACACAAAGATAATAATTATGATTACCCATCTAACTGCGGCCTCTAATAAATCTTGATCAGCACGTTCACCATAAATGAACTCTGCAATATATTTTATTGGACCAACTTCAGCCTCTAATGCTCTATAGGTCTTTTCATAAGTAAATTTTTCTTCTCTAGTTGCATCAACTTTTAATTGTTCTGCATCTATAAATCCTTCAAGTTCAGTAATACGTCCATCGATATCTTCTGTTTTAGCATTTGCTTGATTACGTAAATCTTGTATTCTATCTTGTATAGTTTTAATATCGTTTGCATACTTGGCATCTACAGCCGCAAGTGCTTCATTAAGTTTAGCATTAATGTTTCTAATTTCTCTTTGTGCCGAACTTGCCACTGACAGTTCATTTGCTTTTGCTTCTTCTACTGCTTTATCAAATTTGGCACCACCACCAAAGGATCCTTCAAATCTATCCTTGGCCGCTTGTATATCTGATTCTTTTCTTATTCTTGCTTGTTCTATTCTATCATTCTGTAATTTTATTTGCTTGTCAAAGTCTTTACGTACATCATCTTTTTCTGCTTTAATAAGAGCATTAATCTTATCTAATTCTTCTTGCTCACGATCAATTAAGTTATCAACACGAACATCTTCGCCTTTCATTAAGCGATTCATTTCGTCTGTCCAACGTTCTATTTTTGCTTGTGATCTTACAAGTTTATCATCTAATGTTTCTATAAGAGCAACCTGCTCTTGACTCATTGATGTTTGTTCGATATGTGCTTTAGATAGATATCCAAAGATACCCATTGAAGTAATAAACATTAGCACAAAGACGGCGACAGACAAGTAAGTCTTTAACCACCATACCGCTCTTGTCCAATTACGGTGTAACCAAACTGCCGTAACTAGTTTACCTATTTCTAAGGCCGTTCCCATAATAATAATTGGAATAACCGCCGCGGCGAATATTGCAGTAAGACCTGCAACAGAATAATAAATCGCTACCGCACTAATAGTCAATGCGGACAGAAATGTGAGTATTCCTAATAACATACTGTTCCTTTTATATGACATAGTATTTATTCTGTTTTTTCCTAGTTATAAAAGTAGTTTATTTCTCTAACCTAGGAATCTCCAGCCTTTGTGGCCCGTTTCTTTACAGGCATCTTCTTTAAAATTACGTATCTTGCCTTTGTAATGTAGTGTACTTGCTATTGTTCTACAATAACCACTACCCATTGGATATGTGGATAAAACAACTACCTTCCCATTTGTGCCTGTCTTATTATTGTACCAAGAACTTTCTTGACCATTCTCTAACATATTAAGTGCAAAGAAGATAGCCTGTTCTTGTTTCATTCTATCTTCTGCAGGTAATCTGTACCAATGCCATTTAGTTAGATTTGTAAGTATTCCAACATAGCCTGAACTTGGTGAATATGTAGATTCGACACTTGCTATCGTACTATCACTAGTGTGATAGGTTGCCTGCTTTCCAGTAGTACCACAAGCGGTAAGACTAGTAAGGATCAGCAATAATATACCAACGCGAACTTTCATAATCCTTTCCTTTCATCAAACAAGCAAAACCTCGTCTTTCAACTATTTTGCCGTTAAGTACAACATCATAATAATACTCTTTACAATGATCTGCTACACCCATTTTAGGTGGTAGTAGTTTCTTAACAGGATCATCTGAGCAGGTAAGTATAGTTTCACTGCTCACTGTATCATTATTATTCTTTACGATTGTTTGATCTGTTTGACAATATGGTGGAATGTGTTTACTAGATACTTCATGAGCACCTGTATTGGCACACGCCACCAGGGTTAGGGAACTTAATAGAATCAACAATCTCATATCAGTACCCTACTGATTAGATGCTTTTGCTTCAGAAATCAAAGCATCAAATACTTCTTTAGGCATTTTTAACCTAACGAATGTGTAGTGTTTGCCACCCATTGTAAAGTGTCCACTCTCTTTATTCAAATGCTCTCTGATAACAGTATTATCAACTACATACGAAATTTTCGTATATGTAGTCTTAACATCATTATCGAACTTTATTTCTGTATTGGAATTTACTTTACTATTAATTCTTTTAGCAAAGTTGTTCATAGCAATAGCATACATCTGCTCTTCTGCCGCCTGTGCATAGATACTCTCACCGGCACCACAAGCATAAGCATAGTCTTTGCTCCACCAGAACCAACCTTCGGTTCCAGCATCTTTACACTTCGCATACCAACTAGGTTGTGCATAAGTGTCTCTTTCTTGTACAGTTGTCATTGTACTACAAGCACCAAGTGTTAATCCTAGTACTCCTATAATAAATGCATTTTTCAATGCCTTCATGTTAGCCTCCTTGTTTAAGCCTATTCATTATTAATACACTATATACGATGTATTATTAAAAGTCAACCTAAATTTTACCAATTTAGTTGCGCCTCATTGTTGAAATTTCGGTAGCCTGTTTACGACCCGATTTATCATCGTCATCTGCAAAAATTGGAACCATATTGGATTTATGCATTGTAGCAATACCAACAAGTCTACGTTCTCCTGTGTATTGCATAGGTTCTTTTTTGGTTGCAGGTGCGAAACTTTTTTCGGAAGAAGCACTAGGTATATTGTCTGTGTTTCTTCTGAACTCGTTTCCTGATTGATGCCACGGTGTTTGTATTGCTGACGGTTTGGTTTTGGATCTGTAATTACCATGAACATAATCGATATATTCTTCCATAGTCATTTGATGACCATGCATACCTAATCGTTTCATGTCTTTGTTGTAAATACGTCTTTCTTTTTCCCAACGTTCTAATTTGGATTTTGTAATGTGTCTTTTACGTTTACGGGTATTGATAGTTGTCATACCCCTTACCAAATGCATTGTCATATTGCCACCTTTAGTTACATTAACTATTACTAATGTAACACAAAGATATTATTATGTCAACTATTAAATTTCTGTTTTTGGTTCGAAAGTTGTGCCTAATACTTTCTTAAGAGTATCTTCACGTAAACACATCATTTTATTAACTTTTACGTGTTGGCCGTATTCTGAATCTATTGTAAATTGGATACTAGGACTATTTTGGTAAACATATTCTAAACATTCTTGACTTGAATTGAATACAGGATCAGTAAACACAAATGTATCTTGTGTACCGTCTGCATGAAAACTGACAAGTATAGCAAATATGAACCATTTCATAATAGTATTTATTGGAAAGGCGCAACTTTTCTGTTGCTAGGTAAGTTGCCAACCCCGAGCGATTACGCCGCTAAGGCGAAATCCTCATTAAGACGAACGTCTTTCTGTGTACCGAAGTTCACGAAAGAAACGTTGTCTAATGCATTGTCGTTTGCATTTATAACGTTGCTGATATAACGGTCTCGCCTACCGGTAATCTCCTTCAACCTTAGTGCATCAATCGATCCTAGTTCACCCCCTCAATGTACACTCAAGCAAATGTGCATTGAGCGGATGAAGTTTTTGGTGGAGGTGCCCGGTACTGCCCCGGGGTCTTGCCTACACGACATACGTCGCTATCATCAATTACCCTTTATTTATACACTCAAAAAGGGCAAAAGTCAAGAATAAAGTGCGTATTTTTTGTCTCAGATGATAACTAATGTCAAAGGAGATTATATGCCCAAAAATAGAATATTCAAATTCACTGATGGAGAAGAAATCAAAGAAGTAACTGCTCTGGGTTGGAAAAAAGCAGTTAAATCATTTCAAGGCGGAGCAAAGGCAACATCTACGGTTGTATCGTGGATAGGTAAAAAAGGCAAAGAAATGACTAAATCTATTAAACTACCAATCGGTAGAAGCAAAAAGATAGGAAAGTAAAATGAAACTAGGAAAATACTTTACGCCTCACGAAAGTACACCTAAGAAAACAAGCCAGTCTGGTAAGAAAAAGTCTTGCAAAATGGCTAGTATGAACAAATCTAAAAAACGCAGTTTAAAGTTTTATAGAGGACAAGGTAAGTAATGGCAGGTAAAAAAGTACGAGGTGTCATAACAGTACATCAGGCTAGATATCATCAAGATAGAGAAATCAAACCTTGTAGATATATAGGACCTAAAGGTGGCAAAGGTGTTATGGTTGCTCAGTACAAAGACACAGGAGATATGGTTCTTGATGCACAAGGTACTCCAGTACAATGGTCAAGAGCATAGATGAATCCTTACGAATTTTTAAGTGATCTAAAGAAAACTCCACTTAAGAATAAGAATCCTTCTCCTCTTTTATTCATACTAACATTCCTAGCAATTTGGTACGTTATTACAAAATTTTTAATTGGATAATTTACTTGTTGAAGTTTTCTGGAATCGATAAGTTACCAGCAATCATTCTGCCTCTATTATCAATCAACTCAAATTCTAACATCATCTTATTATGAATATTAGTAATCTGAGATGCATTGAAGGCACTGATGTGAACGAATACATCCTGGCCACCCTCTAGGCGAGTGATAAACCCATAACCCTTTTTTGAATCAAACCATTTTAGTTTGCCCGTGATTCTATCTGACATTTAGGTATCCTATATTAGATTTATGCATATTATTTGCAAAAATATTTATTCTTTTTTTATGGGAATTAAATACATGGATACGGTACGTTAGAAACGCACCGTATTCATTTTCGAAATTATAAAGAGTTTTTACGTTCTTGGATTTCCGCTCTTCTTTGTTTTGCAAGTTTACCCATGTTGCCTAAGGCTTTTCTTGCTCTTGCCGCCGCGGCTTTAACATTTTTAGAATCAAATGCTTCTGACTCTTTCATATAGTTTTCGTACTCAGCAATAATTTGCTCATGAATTGAAGACATATTATTTCTCCTTTAACTTAATTAATTATATGTAATTGTATTGTTGTTTAATAAATCTGGCATACAAACGCCTAAAATGGCGATCTACTTCTTAACAAAGTCAGCCAGGCCTGCTGGTGCTGATACTAATCCACTTGTTGACTGTGAATAAGTGTCAGCAAACTCTTTTTTGGTAGGCGCTACCAAAGTAATTGCCTCCCATTTAATAACATAAGACTTGTTAATATCAGCAGTAAATAAAAACGGCTGTAAACCAATTCCTTGTTGTGATGCAACAAGTGTCAAAGGTTTTGCAATTTTAATTGATATATCGTCTGATGCTTCTAATTTTCCAACTAGTTCTTCACCAGATTTCATTTTAACGGTTACGACATCTCCGTTTTTATATGGAACTTCTATTAACATTATTACTCCTAGTGGTTATAGTTCATACCATGGCTGTCCATGTGTTCGACTAATTTTTCATAGCCTCCTACATACTTACCATGTAAAATTACCTGTGGAGCAGTTCTTGGTGCTGGAAGACCGTTTACTTCAAACTCTTTCAGTAGTGTTTCTACTGCAATATCTTGTCCAATGATCTTTTCAACATAAGGTATATTCTTGTTCTTAAGTAAAGCCTTTGCTTTGACACAAGAAGGACAATTAGGTTTTGAATATACTACTGTGCTTAATTCTTCAGTCATTATAGTTTAAATCCTTTGAGTGATTCTTTGTTTACATCTTGTTTAATACCACCAATCACGTAACTTTCAACTTCAGTTTCTTGTGGAGCAACCTGTAGTCCTGCACTTGATAACCAATGTTGTGTCCATGGTAGCGGATTGTTTGTTGATGGTTGATTGAAAATAGGATCGTAACCAAGAGCCTTAAGTCTTCTGTTGGCAATGTATTCAACATAATCACCAAGTAGTCTTTCGTTAAGACCAATGATAGATCCGTTCTTCATTAAGTGTCTTGCCCATGCTTTTTCTTCTTCAACACACTTACGCCACATATCATATACATCATCAGTAAGTGTTTTTGCAATTTTAGCCATTTCTGGATCATCATTACCACGTAACCAATGTTTAATAATGTGTGTTGATAAGTTTAGATGTGTTGCTTCATCACGTGCAATAAGCGATATAATCTTTGCTGAACCTTCCATCAGTTTAAGTTCACCAAAAGCAAAAGTACAAGCAAATGAAACATAAAATCTTAGTCCTTCTAAGATATTAACATTCATCATTGCTAAGAACAATAATTTTTTAACTTCTTTTATGTCGCCTTTTCCTTTGTGGAAATAGTTATCACAAGCCTCTGTAAATAGATCATAGTTTTTAGTTACAGATGTTGCTCTTTTAATAATTTCTTTGTCATCTAAAATAGTATCTAGCACTTCACTTGGGTCAGCATATACATTTTTCATAATGTGTGTATATGAACGTGAGTGAATAGTTTCAAAAAAGTCCCAAGTAACAATACAACCTTCTAGTTCAGGTAGGGAAACATAAGGCAAGAAAGCCAAACATGGACCTCTACCTTGTACACTATCTAATAGTGTTTGATATTTTAAGTTACTTGTAAAAATATGTTTCTGTTCTGGTCTAAATGTATTGTAGTCTGAACGATCTTTCTGTAGAGAAACTTCTTCAGGTCTCCAAAAATATCCTAGCATCGTTTGATTTAACTTATCAAACTCTGGGAATTTGAATGTATCGTATCGTTGTGTGTTCTGATCCTTACCAAAAAACATATTCTGCTTGGTAAAGTCTACCTTTTCCTGATTAAAAACTGTTTTAGCCATTTTACTTTGCTAACTCCTCTACTATTTCTACTACTATATACTATTTTTATTTACTTGTCAATGTTAAATTGTACAAGATTCACACGCCTCTTCTTCCAATTCCTTTTCTTCTAATTGGGGTTCAAACGTATTACTTATCTCTGTTTTAATATCTTCTTCGTTTTCACTAGGATCTTGCTTCAGATCGTAAGTGTTTTGATAGTAACTTGTTTTCCAACCTAACTTGTAGGTAGTTAACATATCTTGTAACATAACACTCATAGGCACTTCGTTGTTATCAAAGTGTGTTGGGTTATAACTCCAGTTACCGCTAATAGCCTGATCAAAGAACTTTTGCATAACTGCTACTACATTGATATACCCTTCGTTACTAGGCATTTCCCACAACAACGTGTAGAAATTCTTTAAGGTTTGATACTGCGGAACAATCTGCTTAAGAGGCCCTTTCTTCGACTTCTTAATGGACAAGTATCCTCTAGGTGGTTCGATTCCGTTTGTGGCGTTCGACACAATGGAACTACTCTCCGAAGGCATCTGTGCGGACAATGTGCTGTGCCGTAGACCGTGTTCACCGATATATGATCTAAGATCTTCCCAATCATATTTTAATTTTATGTTGCATACTTCGTCAAGATCTTTTTTGTATGTATCAATTGGTAATATACCATCTGCATATTTTGTTCTATCAAAGTATTCACACTTACCTTTTTCTTTAGCCAATGTAGCAGATGCATGAAGTAAGTAATATTGGAATGCTTCTGTAAGTTCATGGACTTTAGTTAATGCTTTTTTGTCGTTGTATTTAACTTGATTTTTAGCAAGGTAATGTGCTAACCCAATGTATCCTATACCAAGAGAACGTCTTCTTTTAGTTGATATTTCTGCCGCCTCTACAGGATATTTTTGATATTCAATAATTTCATCTAAGGCTCTTACTGCAAGATCACACAAATCTTCTAAGTCATCTAAGTCTTTGATAACACCTACATTAATAGCACTTAAGATACATAATGCTATTTCACCTTCTTTGTCGTCAATGTGTTGTAAAGGTTTTGTAGGTAATGTAATTTCTTGACATAAGTTACTCATATAAACTGTGTCTTTGAATGAACTGTGTGTATTAGCATGATCAACATTCATAATATACATACGTCCTGTTTCTGCACGTTCTTTAATAAGAGCAGAAAATAATTCCATAGCACTAATTTTCTTTTTCCTAATAGAAGTTTTACGTTCATAGTTTTCATATAAAGTTTTAAACTTTTCTTGGTCGCTGAAGAATGCTTCATAAAGGTCAGGTACATCATGTGGAGAAAATAAAGTAATGTCTCCATCTGTCAGAAGTCTTTCATACATCAGTTTATTCAATTGTATTGAATAATCTAAACGTCTTACTCGATTATCTTCTGTGCCTTTGTTATTCTTCAGCACCAGAATGTCTTCGATTTCATAATGCCAAATTGGAAAGTGTGTTGTTGCATTTCCACCACGTACTCCGTTTTGTGTACAACATCTTACAGTGGCTTCAAACTTTTTTAGAAATGGGACAACACCTGTATGTGCTACTTCACCACCCCTAATCTTAGAATTGATTGCTCTAATACGTCCTGCGTTGATTCCTATTCCTGCTCTTTGCGCCGTATACCTGCCAATAGCCATATCGGAACTAAAAATACTAGCAAGGGTATCATCGCTATCCACAAGTACACATGAAGCAAATTGTCTAAGAGGTGTACGGACACCGGCCATAACGGGCGTCGGGATATTGATTTTAAAAAGACTGGTCGCATCGTAATATCTCCTTACATAAGATAAACGTTTTTCTTTTGGATAGTCTGCAAAAATAGTTGCCGCAATCATCATATACATGAACTGCGGAGATTCATAAATTTCACCTGTGCTTCTATCTTGTACAAGATATTTGTCCACAACTTGACGTAGACCTGCGTAGGTAAAGTTTTCGTCACGTTTATGTTTTATGTATTTGTTTAATTGTTTTAAATCAGTTATTGTGTATTTGTCAAGAATTGAAGAATCGTAAACACCACGTTCGATATTTTTCTTAATAATTTTATCTAAACTGATTGCTTGGTATTGTCCAAACGATTCTTTGTAAATGGGATAAAGAAGTAATCTTGCCGCGGCATATTGATAGTTAGGATTTTCTAAACTAATTAAGTCATTAGCACTTCTAATTAAAATTTCTTGTATTTCAGCAGTACTCATACCATCATAGAATTGTATGTTTGCTGTCATTTCAATTTGCGATGCACTCACACCTGATAACCCTTCACAGGCTTCTTCTACTACGAAATGAATTTTGTTAATATCTAACGGAACAAGTTCTCCGTCTCTTTTGCGAATGTGGATGCCTACGCCATTTGACATTTTAATCTCCTAATCTTTTTCCCTAAATTTTAATAATTCTTAATGACAAAGTATTTATTGCAGTGGCGGTAGATGATATATGCGTTGTGATACTAAACTTGTGGGTAAATCCGTCATTTGGCAAACTTCGTTTAACTTGTAACATAAAACATACTCTTTATCAATAAACACTGGATATAGTACTTCATTATTAATTGTGTCTGTACTGATATGTATCTCAAATTTGTTCTGAGAAAACCTATCAGTTAATTGTAAACTATAACATACTCCGAGGCTATTTGTAAAGTCACAAATTTGATTTTGGCGAACAAGTTCCCAAGGAGTAGGCCAAGTCTTCTTATCCCATGGATCAACACTTAATTTACACTTTGCGAGTGTATTATAGTAGCATATAACATCTTCAAAAGGTGTTGTGCTAGTTTCTAAAGTGTTTCTGAATTTAATCCAATCTTTAAGAAGGATCTCGTATTGTTTTTTCATTAAGACTTATACTTAACTTTAAATAAAATAGTTCCTGAATCGCTAGTTGTAGTATTTTTCATCTCGATGATGATAGTATCTGTAGCCGCATCACTGTTTTCATCTGACAAACTTGCTCTAAATTGAAGGTTGTTTCTGTAGGTGTTGTCACCTAAATAAGTGTTATGGTCTACAATCTGTGTAGTTCCGTCTGCTCTGTTTACCAATACTTCTAATGTACCTGAACGAATAGCATTTACACTACCGCTCTTATAGATATATTCTATTTCAATAGTTTTAGATTGGTCTCCAGATGCTCTTAATATCCTAACAAAAGTGTTTTGTTGTACAATTGGTATTCTATAACTAAAGTTATTTTGATAAATGCCTGGACCTTCTACATCAGGTATATAAGGATAACCTGACATAAGTGTTTGATTGTAAGAAAGATCAGCAGTTCTATCAAAGAAGTCATTATCTGAAATATTAGTTAATGCAGTACCTTCTGTAAATTTAATAGTTGAATACAATGCATTTGCATTAGCACCACCATTGTTACCAACACTTACATAACTGTTATTAGAACTTGTATTATAGTTTCCTATGTTTACAATGTAACCATGTCTATCAATATCTCTAAACTTACTATTAGTAACAATATTTCTTTGTGGACCAGTAAGTTGTCCTTGAGAACCAATAGTTGTGTTAAGGCCAAATACTACTCCATGTCCTACTATACAAATATCTAAGTTGTCAAATAAGTTATCCACAACATCAAAATCTGATAGTACACCAAATGCATAACCTTCAATTTTAATATTTTTAAATGTGTTATCATTTGAACTTACACTAGTTGATAAACTGTTTAATCTAATACCAATTTGGTCAGCACCTAATGCCGCACCAGAAGTCCATGCACCTTTGATTACTAAATCTTCAAAGTGACTTGCTCTACAACTTTGTAATTTGATTCCTGTGTTCGTAGAATTATTTGTAAGTGTTAAACCTTTTATTGTAATTTTTCTTGCTTGGTTGTTAAATGTACTTGTGGCATCTAAAGCATATGATCCAGGATTACTTCCTTCATTAACTGTTTCTAAAATTGGAAAGTTGCCTGTTTGTGTAATTACAGTTTTCTCACTGCCTTCACCTATAATAGTAGCATGAGGTGGTACTTTTAAACTTGCTGACAAATTATATGTACCTGCTGGAATTAAAAGTTGTACTCTACTGCTAACAGATCCTTTTGATGCTGAATTCAAATATAATTGATCTAATGCTCTTTGTAAAACAACAGTTTGATCAGTACCATCACCTACGGCACCAAATGAACGTACATTTACTGTATCATCTAATCTTTGTTGTAGTGTTCTTGTAACTGGAGCAGTTGGAGATGTTCCTGTGAATAAAGTGTCAACAGTTGCTTTGTATTCATATGTATTTGCAAAATTAAATAGATTATCGTGTTCTGTAAGGATTTTACTGTTACCTACTGCTGGTGCACCTTCTGATACAGATCCATTACCAATATAAAGTTCTCTAGTATCTACTGCCCAACCAAACTCACCACCTGCTAATTGTGGTACTCCTGAACCTTGATTTTTTTGCCCTCTACGGACTTGAATACGTGATATTTGTACTATTGCCACAAGTTTATCTCCTTACAAGTGTATTTATACAAAATACTTGTCGTAATACAGATATACTCTATCCCACCATTTGCTTTCCCAGGATTTAAAGTCCTCTGGCAGTAGGTCAAATTGCTGATATAACCCGTCTCTACTGCACATAAACACATGGCCTTCGTTAATTGTAGTACCATATATTTCATTGTGTGCTAGAGCATAGGCTACTAGTTGAAGTTTGTAATCATCTACCCATTCTTCTTTTTTAGGCTTATTAGTCTGCTTAAAGTCCATAATACAAGGTTTACCCTTGTAAACTCCTACAAGGTCTGTTGTACCTGCATATATTTTAGGATGATATAAATTTACTTCTGTACCCCATATTTCATCAACATAGTTCATAGCATTTGTTTTTATTTCTTCAGCCATTGAATGAGCCTGCTTTGAATAAGGATTACTACCAGGTGTAGGCCAATCACCTGTATTGATATAATCTTCTAAAAATTTGTGCATACGAGTACCAACACCCGCCGCTTCTGTAACTATTTCTTTTGCTTTTTGTTCACCAACTCTTGCCTTCCAAGCCAGTAAAGCAGTTTTGTCTTTGGTCTTATCAAGTATAGTTGTTACACTAGCAACACTATTACCATCAGGACAAGCATATAAACGTTTACCTTCTGTAGACACACGTTTGATTTCTGCATAGTTGTATTTTTGTTTTATTAAACTCATTTACTGACCTTTGCTATTTGTATGATTCTTTCTATTAGGCTACCAAAGCCTACTTGTCTTTGCATTGTAAGTAATTCCTTAATTCCTAATCCATTAAAACTTTCTAATGTTAATTCTGCTACTTCGTCTTGCTTTGCACCATTAACTAAATCTACTAAAAGTTTTGCAGTTCCTTTTGTGATAAATGCATCTGCATCGTGTTTATAATACATAAGTCCATCTATACACTCTCCTACTACCCAAAGGTTACTTGCACAACCTCTTATTTTATTATCATCAATTTTCTCATTGTCAGATAAAGGTTCTACACCTTTTGCTATATCAATCAGATAGTGCAATCTATCATGACCTTCTAATGGTTCCATTAATTCTGCTTGTTGTTGAATTCTCTCTTTTATCACTTCCTTGGCCAATTAGGTGAAACGTCTGGATTTAATTGCATTTGCATTCCAGGAATAACTTCGTTAGGTTTATAATATTCAAAGTCAAAGTCCACTACAAAACTTCTTCTTGGAGCCTTACATGGATAAACACCATGCCATACTCTTCCGTCCATAATAATAGTTCTGCCTGGATAAGGACCAAATTGATTATAAAGCATTGTACCATCTGGATGTGGCATCAATGTATAAAGCATTCCGTTTTGTGCAGTCATTCCATTCTCACTGCCTGACACTTGTTGCTGGTCATCCATAAACATAACCATACTGATACAAAGTGGACCGTGATGATGTATTGCTTGGTATCCATAATCATAATAATCAACACACCAAGTCTTGCTTACTTTAATATTTTTAATAGGCAGTTGATAATGACGTATGCGACTCATAACCCATTCATATAATTCTTGCCAATCAATACCGTTAAATTTTTCTTTGTCAATAGGAGGAAACTTAGATGCTACACTAGGTTCAAATGTAGTTTCTTTCATTGTGTCGCTACTAGGAAAGCCTGCTACTTCAGGACTATCTGGATTCATCTTATCTGATCTTACAACACTACCTCCAAACTCGGGAAGTATTGCAGGAGTAATATCATATTGATAACCATTGAATGTAGTTTTTATTTCGCTTTCATCTATTCCTCTGTTTTCATGATCAAACAAAGGCAAAAACTTTTCATAAAAAGGACATTTGTTATCTATAATCCATTGATTGTTTGCACTATGAAAGTTTGGATCTTGACTAATATCTACTTGCGTTCTTCCGTCTTCTCTTTTATGCATTAATTTCCCTTCCTATAACCTAAACCAATTTCTATTTCTTGCTTCTATATTTAATGTAAACACAATTCTATCTTCATCACTATCACTTGCTTGGGTTTTATGTGTTAACCAACCAGGAAATAATAATACATCATTTGTTTTTACATTAATCTCACGCCAATAGTCGTGTATAGTGCTTTTTGGTTTTCTACTCTGTGCTACCCATTTGTCTCGAAGTAATTGTTCAAATTCAATATTGCCTCCGTCAATTGGATTCTTTACATAGGCACTGACAACAATACTTGTAGAGCCATGTTCATGTGGTAATGTATGAGCACCTTTTACGTGTATGTTTGTCCAACTGCCAGTACAAACTAAATCGGTATAATCTAAATCCCATTCCTTTGCGGCAACTTCTAATTTAGGATAAAGCCATTGCATAAAGTCTGCATTACATGGCCATTCATGTGGACCATTTTCGTGTCCAGCAGTAGACTTGCCACCGTCTCCTTCTGTTTGATGTAGTTCTGCTTCTTTGCTTAGATATTCTTTAAATTGGTTTACATCAAAACCAGAAGAGTAATTATACTTCCAAACTAGGTTGGGAACAATTTTTATTGTTTCTGACATTCAATACTCCTATGTGTTATAATATATAACAAAAAAAAGAAAATGTCAAGTGTTTTATGAAAGTGCTGAGGAAGTTGCTCTTTGAGCCATTTTGTCAACTGCACCTGTATCGTCTTGTGGTACAGTTGCATCGTCTCCTGATGCAGTAGATTTTGTACTTAATTCAACACCATCTTGATCAAAGTTTTTTACTAATGGTTGTAAATCTGGATTAGTATCATATAAAACTTTGAAGCCATCATAATCAAATTGTGGTGCTTTCATGTTTTTCATTATGTTGTTGAGTGCATCAAAAGAAAGATAGGCAGGCTGATCTTGGTTATCAGCACTACCTATCAAATTTCTAAATACTTTTATAAGGATTGACTTGGAGTCTTCGTCTTCAGTTACTGTGAGGCCTTTTTTTTTGAGTCAGTTAGTAACTGACCTAAGCGTCTTGATCTTAATATGCTTTCTCGTTTGCCCCTGTCGGCAGTTTCTTCTCCGCCTGTAGCAGGTTCACTAGCCGCAAATTCATCTTCTACTGGTGCTTCAGCATCGGCTTCTTGGTCAACTGTTGGTTCCATTGCTGGTTCCTCTGCTGGTGCTTCTGCTTCTGCGTCATCACCTGGCATCATTTCCGGTCCGCCTTCGCCTGTTACAATGGCTACGCCATTTGATAGTGCTTCTCTAGTAGTTTCGAATGTTGTGTAAAGTTGTTCTAATGCTGGTTTTACAGTTCCAATGAATTGCTCACTTTTCTCACTACCTAGTTCGTCCCTGATCTTGTCGCCTAGTTCTAGCATTGATTCAGTTTGCATTTCTGCTGTGTCTTCCATCCAGCCTGTAATTCTGTCTACCATGTCTTTAGCGGCCATTGTTAAAGTTGCTTGTTCTTCTGCACCCTCTTTAACATCTTCTTTATCGTCGGCTTTGCCGCCTTGTTTTTTAGCAATAGCCTTTTGTAAGCCTGCTGGTAATTTCTTTTGTTTTGCAGAAAGTTCTTCGTTTGCTTTCTTGTCTTTAACTGCTTTCTTCATTGGCTCTTTTTTATCGCCATCTTTGTCCATGTCTAAGAAGTCTGGTTTTGCTTTTTCACGTTCTGTCATTTCAGCATTGATAACATCTAGGAACAGTTTTGCTTTTTGGTATGTATCGCTTTTGTTAACAGTTTCAAACTTCTCACTCATTTCTACTTGAGAAAGTTGTGTTCTTAATTTGTTACGAGCATCTTCTAGTTGCTCTGTAGTAAATTTTTCTAATGCTATTTTTTTACCAAATGTTTTAGCCAACGTTTCATTCAACGCCTGTGCTGTTAATGGTGCTTTTAATTCGTTTAACTTCATAGTACTGTTCCCTTACATTAATATTATTTATCAATCTTAATCAAATATATACCTGTCAATCTGAGCGATCAAATCATAAGTTTTGTCTTTAGATATCTCAAAACGTATCTCTGTTGCTTCTCTACGCACAGAATCAGTGGTTTTTTCAATGGTATTCTTAAAAAATAATGAGTCCATATAGTGTTTACATAGCATATTGTCCAGGTTTGCTATATCAATACAGGCTACATTATTACTCTTTTCACGTGCTTTTGCATAAGCAATAGCACCACGTTTACTGAAAAACTCCCCAATTCGTTTATGTGTTTTAACATCAAACACTAAAAATCCTTGTTTAGTTTCACGTATGACTGTGTTACGTATTCTAACACTTTTACCTTTTGCATATGGCATATGGACCCTATTAAGGCCCTTTTCCATTATAGCATCTAGATCGTTACGAAGTTTTTGATTGTTCAGTTTCATTGGCGATTACCATTACCATCCCATTATTACGTACTTTAGTTACAAGTGCTTTACGTATTAGATTCTCAATTATGAATTGTTCTCTATCTGTAAACGATATTAAAGGTTTAATATCTGTTAATCTGTTTAGTACATCTGATTCCTCATTTGAAACTTGGGTGGTAATGCCATTATATATTTCTATAATTTTCATTACACTACCTTCTTCGCCTGAGGCGTATTAACGGCCTGGTCTGCTTTGGACTTGACTACTTGGTCTAAGTCTTTCTTAGAATAAACGAACGCATTTGGTTCACCAGGTTTTGGTTTTGGATTTTTTAAAACGACGCTATCGCCTGAAACATCGTCAATATCAAATTCTGCCTCTCCACTCCCTCCTTGCTGTGGTAAGGTTAAAGTATTTCCTTTTTTCAATATAGATTTAGCAATACTGCTCTGTGCCTTAGCAATACTACTGACTGCTTGTTTACCTATTCCTTTAGCAAGATTGGCTCCAGTCTTGGCTCCCATCTTCATTGCTTGAGTACCCATCTTAGCACCAGCCTTTGCGGCCGCACTACCCATTTGGGCACCTACTCTACCTACGGTAGCCGCGATAGCAGGGACTATTTCTACTATCTCTTTTTCTTCTAAAGGTTTTGTAAACTCTTTTGCTTTCATTATTTTCTAGTCCTTTTGCCTATTCTAAAGTTTTTACTTCTTGTAGGCTTTTTATATTTACGTTGAGTTGATGACTTGTTAGCAGTTGTTAAACGTTTTGTTAAACCTCCTGCTCTTTTAATACGTCCAGTCTTAACTTTCATAACACTACCACGTCTAGCCTTGGCTCTCTTTATATTTAACGCAGATCCAACTTTTTTCTGTGCGGCACAGGTACTTGGTTTAGCAACAATACGTCCTTTACGTTGCCCAGAAGTACAACGGTACTTACGGACAAGTTTACCTTTGTTTCTTCCCCATATCTGCACAACACCTTCTGTTAGTTCTGCTATCTTCATTTTGTTTTCACATTCTTTGCTTTGCCACGTCTATCAGCATCTGGATCTTTTCTACGTTTTCTACTTGCGGCTTTTTTACGACCCTTCTTACCTAATGAATGTGCTTTTGATCTTGGTAAGCATTTAGGTTTACCTTCTGAGTCGGAGCCTCTAGCACAATCACCACGTATCTTACCATCAGGGCCAAAACGCACCCATTTGTCTTTAAACCATTTCTTTAGGTTTTCATCAAGACCTTCTGCAAATAATAAGTTGCCACAATTTACACAAAAGTCTATATCTTCTCGCTTGACACAGTTAGGTACACGTTTACCGAACATGGTTTTCATGCCCTTCTTTTCGTAACCTTTCCAACAGCGAGTGCCTTCTATAAACTCTTTTGCTCTCATTACTTCTTACTCTTATTACCCCAGTTCTTTGCGCCTTTCTTACGGCACTGAACTAAGGCTCCACTTGCATAAGCACTAGGCCAAACTTTGTATCTACTTTTTACTTTATGGTAACAAGCATCTTTCTTTTCGCCTAGTTGTGATTCATGTGTTATAGCATCGCCGCAAGTAGGACAAGTGTCAAAAGGAATGTTAGTGAATTCTTCTTTTGCTAGTACTTCACCTAATTCAAATATTTTCATTATCTTCTCCTACTCGCTTTGTTTAATGCTTGTACTCTACGTGATGCGGGATTAGTACGTTTAGTTCTACGTGCTTTACGCATCATACGTCCACCAATACGTGCTCTGGTTCTTTTTAAAGTGATTCTGGCTTTGATATTCGGAGCGGCAAAACATTGTGCCATTTGTTTGACAATTCTGCCTTTACGTCTACCTGTCGTGCAACGAAACTTACGCACGACCTTTTTACCAGACCTTGCCCAGATTTGCTTCTCAGATAACGATTCTGTTATTTCACGTACTAGCATACGTGTATTTATGTTTAAAATGGATTAGTATTAATTGAAGTTGATTAGGATCACAACGATAGTTGAAAGCAATCCTGCTATTATAGTGCCTGTAGCACCAACAAGCACCTTGATCATTGCTTTGTTACCATGTGTTATGTCGCTGTGGATATGCTCGACTTTCTTTTCAATCTTGTCAAGACGTCCTTCTAATACTTCATAACGTTGGGCACAAAGGTCAACGTGTGCTTCTAAATTTTCTTTTTCTAGTTCTGTGGCTTTTGCCATCTCTATCTCTCCGTTGCGTTTATCGTGCAAGGGGCCTATTAAAATCGCCTGGTGTTAGATGTAAAGTTGCCTAATCTTATTAACAGTAGTATTTATACTACCGGAGTCTGCTCATTATCTACTAGGATAAAGACTATATTGGTACTGTTTCCTGTAGTTCTAAAAGCAGTATTATTTACCGTGATTGATTCAGTAAGACCTGCAATAACTGGAATAAGATCAAAGTCTTCTTTAAGTGCGTCTACACTTGTAGCACCTTCTTGTTCAACACTAAAGTCAAACTCCCAAACGTTTTGTTCACCCTTGAAACTTTCGCCAAATCCAAAGCCTTCAATTTCCATTTTAGTCATCTTTGGAGCGAACTCAAAGTATGGATTGGCTCTCATACCTAGTACCTGTAAGAAAGTATTCCAATTTGCTTGTTGATTGATTGCTTGACGGTCTTCGCTTTTAAACTTGTTCTGACCGGTTTGCGTTATATCAATAAGTGTTAATACCTTGAAGTTCATAGTATTACTTATAGCCATAAAAAAAGGCCCCGAATAAATCCGAGGCCTTTTCGTTAACTTTTAAGCAAGTTAATCGTTAAGTGTTATTATGCACTTACGATGAACTGTCCGCCTGCTGTTACAGTTGCACTTGTAAAGTCATAGTCACCTGAACCTGCAGTTGAACCTAATGCTCTTACAGCCGCTTGTAAGCCTGCCGCGTCCCACTGAGAGTCGTCAACTACTACGTTAACTAAACCTGCAGTACCTTCTGAATTGAAAGCGATTGGGTTGATTGCTTGTGCCATAAGTTCTAATGCTTTACCGATACCGCCTTCAGCCGCCAAAGAAGCGCCTCCGTCGATTACATAAAAACCTAAGTTTGCTGTTGTGTATAGGACTTCGTGTGCGTGTCCTAATCCTGTTGTTCTTGCTACGCCTGCCATTTTATTTCTCCTTTAAGTTTCTCTAATGGCAACTAACATTTCTCTGTTAGTTGGTTAATAATATTTATAAGATTAAGAAGATTTTGGTTATTTACGGCTTGATTTGGCACGTTTTTCTAGTGATCTTAGCATTTGTATGAATCCTGGACCACCTTTTACTATATTATCTAGCATTTTAATTGCTGGTAGGTATGCTTGTACAAAAGGTGCTGGAACAGTTTTACCTGCACCTGCCGTATCTAAAAATTTCTTTGTTCCTACTAAACCTTTAGCACCTACAATATATCTATAGTATTGTAAGTCAGTGCCACTAGGTGCAGTAACGTCTGGCATACTAACTGTTGGTTCATTATCTTTTACTCTATAATCTTCTAAGTCATTTACTGCAACAAGTTTTTCAACATACTCAATTATATCACTGTTTCTTAACTTGGCTCTGACAGCAAGTAT
>Ga0163111_10000371_pt1 | contig 27090 bp, 12 predicted proteins | sample CRUFie1St18metaG_FD_109645 | JGI IMG/M metagenome (GOLD analysis project Ga0163111, IMG submission 109645) | Marine microbial communities from the Costa Rica Dome - CRUD Field 142mm St18 metaG | ecosystem: Environmental > Aquatic > Marine > Oceanic > Photic zone | place: Costa Rica: the Eastern... | reverse complement strand
TCACGAGGTCTATAATTACTATTATCACGAGGTCTATAATTACTATTATCACGAGGTCTATAATTACTATTATCACGAGGTCTGTAATTACTTTCTTTGATACATGGCGGTACATAAGTAGTATTTGTTTTATAAGCATTTTTATGATATGTTTTTTCTTTTTCTTTATTTTCCATATATTCTGAATGTGAGAGTTGTTCAGTAGCTTTAGTAATAGATGGTTTATTTATAAATAGATCTTTTAGATAATTGTAAAATGTCCACCCAGAATCACCATATTCGGCTAAATACGTTAAACATCTTCTACATATTGGTTTATAATAAGTTAAATCAAAATTAGAACTTGAAGAGTCTGATAATTTATTTATTTCATCAATAATTTTATCTTCCGATTCTTTTAATGATTTAATTTCATCTTCATTTTCTTCTAAACTTAACATTTCTTCAATCATTTTCAATACTTCTTTTTTTTCTTCAATTAAATTATTATTATCATTTTTAGCAGCATTACTATTTATAATAATAGTCCCTCTTATAACTGTTTTGCAAATTTGTTGAATATCGTAATCATTTATTTTCTGTCTTCCACTAAGAATTCTCATCTTTACATATTTTACATCTGATTTTGAATTATTTTTTCTATCTATTTTTACTGTAGATAATTTTGGATCTTTTACCATTTTAAATATTTCTTTGGCAATGTCATCTCTGCTTAATTTGGATATTGGTTCTTTGTGACTCATTATGTTTATAAAATATTGTTTATTAACCGAGCATTTAAATGATATTTATTATTATTACTTTTTAGCTAAAATTTATTTTATCAATTTTTTATTATATATTTATATATATCAAATGCTGTAAAAGGTGATAATATAAGTTTACTATAAAATTCTATCATATTTGAAGAATGGTTTTTAAATTCTCTTTCTAAAAATTCAAAATAAATTATTCCTAATAGATAACTACATGCTTGAGTTGGATTTCCAAAATATCTACTAATTTCAGCATTAATTGAATTTGGATGTAATGATGTATACTCATTTAATAATTGTTTACCTGTTTCAATTTTCATTCCATTATAATTTATTCCTATATCTACTATTGTCCTTATGCAATAAAAAATTTTATTTAAAATCAAATATTTTTGTTCAGTTTTATTATTTTTGTCACTAATAATATTTTCTGCATATACTGCCCATCCTTCTTTAATCATTTTAATACCTCTCATACTCATATAATAAATATCTTTTGGTAAATTCATTTCTTTTAAAATTTTATTTGAATTTGTTCTTTCTAAAAAATGTCCAGGTAATGATTCATGCGCTATTAATCTCTTTAATGATTCTTTTCTATATTTATATAGATTATCAAAATTTAAAAATATCGATTTACTATTAGCTTTTCCTTTAGAACTCCAAAAAGATATTAATTTTGACATTGGTTTAATATCAACCTTAGAAATATCTGGAATTATAACATTTTTATTAAATAATTTTTTTGTCTTTTCATGTAATTCTATTACAAAATTTTGTGATATAGATAATAATTCCTTTTCTGATTTAATAGGGGTTCCTGCTTTTTTATGCTTATCCATAAAATTTTTAAATTCTTTTGGAGGAAATAAATCATCTTTCATAATTTGTTTATCTAATAATTTAATATCTAATAATTTTTCTAAATTTCTTATTTGTAAATTTAAATTTTTAATAGCAAATAATTGTAATTCATTTGGATCAATATCCAAACTTGTATTTATTTTAAATATAAATTTATATAGATCTTTTCCTTTATCAGTATGACCTAATATATTATATTTTTTTTTTGATGTAATATTATATTCTTTGAGATAATTTAAAAACATTTTATAAATAAGTATTATTTTATTTATATGATTACTATTGAATCCATTTCTTTCCCAATATTTTTCATCACTAATACATTTTTCAACTTGTGTTATAATTATATCAATAATTAAAGGGTTTTTATAAATATTATTTTTAATACAAAATTCTAAACATAAAATAGACCTAATTATTAATCTTTTAAAATTAGATATTTTTTTGTCTAAATCTTTTCCTTTTATTTTTAAAGGGTTACTATAAAATACAATATGTGGACTATTCATGTGATTAACAAATTTAAAAAATTTAAATAGTTTATATAATTTATGGCTTTTTATATTTTTTAAAAATTTAATTAAATTATTTTGATATTCGTTCAAATTATTTTTCATTATAATTATAAAATAAAATAATATAATAATTATATTATAAATTATATGAACAATTACAAGATTAAAATTATAGTAATTGGAGATACAAATGTTGGTAAATCATCATTAATTGAAAGATATTATAAAAATTTAAAAAAAGATTATTCACCAACAAAAACATATATGACAATTGGAATAGATTTTAGAATAATTAAAGATTGTTATAATTATAAAAATTATTTACTAGAAATTTGGGATTCAGCTGGGCAAGAAAAATATAGATCTATATGTAAAACATTTTATAAAAATAAAAATTTTACTATTATTGTTATTGATATTTCTAGTTTTTTTGAAAAAGATAAATTTTTATTAAATAAATTTATAAATTATACGAAATATTGGATTGAAGAAAATAATAATAATATAACAAATATAAATAGTTCTAAATTAATTATAGTTATAAATAAAATAGATAAAATTGATCAAGATATTTTACATCTTTATGAAGATACTATTATAAATAATATTAATGAATTAATTAAAGATTATTCTAATATATTAAAATTCTATTTCTCAAGTGTTCGTACTAATTTTAATGTAAATGAAATATTTTTTGAACTTGTTCAATATTATGAAGAAAATTATAATACTATGTATAGATTAAGTACTGATAGTTTATCAACAATTGATTTGGATTCTAATAAATCTTTTAATGTATCAAATAAAAAATGTTGTAATATTTAAGATATGTATTATCATATTTTAAATATATATAATATATATAACTCTTCCAATAGGGATCGAACCTATGACCTTGCGGTTAACAGCCGCACGCTCTAACCAACTGAGCTATGGAAGATAACTTGTAATTGGATTTGAACCAATATTTCCTAATTATATAAGGTGAATTACCATTATTCTATACAAGTTTAAAGTGCTCAATATGGGACTTGAACCCATGACCTTCCGCTTATAAGACGGACGCTCTAACCAACTGAGCTAATCGAGCTTGATTATAAATTAGTTTAATAATTTATAATCTATTGTTTATATTTTTTGGTTTATTTTTTAATTGGTAGCGGTGGGATTCGAACCCACGAAGCTAATGCACTGGGTCTTAAGTCCAGCCCCTTTGACCACTCGGGAACGCTACCGTGCTCAATATGGGACTTGAACCCATGACCTTCCGCTTATAAGACGGACGCTCTAACCAACTGAGCTAATCGAGCTTGATTACAAATTAGGTTAATAACCTGTAATCTAGTAACTTTTTTTTATCTTTTTATAATTGGTAGCGGTGGGATTCGAACCCACGAAGCTAATGCACTGGGTCTTAAGTCCAGCCCCTTTGACCACTCGGGAACGCTACCGTACTCTACCCGGGACTCGAACCCGGAACCTTTCGGTTAGAAGCCGAACGCGCTATCCAATTGCGCCAGCAGAGCATGATATATATAATATTTCTATAATATATACCGATGACATTGTCATACTCTATTATTATAAACAAATATTTAAATGTTTTTTGTTTTTTTTTAAAAAAATATTTTATAGTAGATGTGGGACTCGAACCCACGAAGCTTGCGCACCGGGTCTTAAGTCCGGCCCCTTTGACCACTCGGGAAATCTACTGTGCTCAATACGGGGCTCGAACCCGTGACCTTCCGCTTATAAGACGGACGCTCTACCAACTGAGCTAATCGAGCTTGATTACAAATTAGGTTAGTAACCTGTAATCTTTTTTTGTTTGGTAGCGGTGGGACTCGAACCCACGAAGCTTGCGCACCGGGTCTTAAGTCCGGCCCCTTTGACCACTCGGGAACGCTACCGTGCTCAATACGGGGCTCGAACCCGTGACCTTCCGCTTATAAGACGGACGCTCTACCAACTGAGCTAATCGAGCTTGAATTAAATAGAGGTTAATCTATTTAATTCTATTTACTTTCTTATTTTGGATAGAATTCAAAATTTAAAATTTTCAATTTTTATGGGTAGTAATCAAATTTATTTAGATTAATATCTAATTCAAAATCAAATAATTCTTCATCATGTAAAATTTTATTAATATTATTATTCCTTTTTTTTATTTTTTTTTTTTTTGATTTAGATATATTAAAAGAATTTAAAAGGATATATACAAAAAACATAAATATATTTATAAAAAATGCATGATATACGTTTATATGTGTATCTAGATCTCCATAATTATATGATTTTTTTGAAATTAATGTATTATTCATACTTTATACTATTTAGTAGTATATTTAAAACATAATTTTTTAATTTCAATATTTTTTAATATTATAAAGTAAATTAAATAAAAAATTTTAATAATAAATTAATAATTATTAAAATTATTAGATTAGATTAAATGTTATATAAATTTTAATATCCTTTTTTTATCATATTATTATTAAGTAATATTTTATGATTATTATTAGTATAAATAAATATTTTATTATTTGTTTTTTTTATTTTTATTATTTTCAAATTATTTTTACTACCACCTATTTGAGTTTCTTTATTAAAACTTATACCGATAGATGTTTTTAATTTTGAATTATTTTTACTTTCTATTTTCTTAAGATTATTTAAAAGATTTTGTAAATCATGTTTAGTATTTATGTAAATATCCTTTATATTTCCTCCTCCAGAAGATGATTTAAGTTTTATTATTTGTTTAAATTTTTCTATTTGTTGATTTATATAAGTGTTATTTGTTTCTTGATCTAATATCTTTAATTCTTCTTCAGTTAATAATTCTTTTTCAATACTATTTATTTGTACTGTATCTATTTTACCTTTGATTACACCTTCTATATTATTCCAATTTAAAAACTCTAATAATAATTCTTTATCTATTATTTGTTTTGTATTTGCCTTATTGAATTCATCTACAAAATTACATATATTGTCATAATAATCTTTAACACTTTTAATAGTATACGTATCTAGTATTTTTATACTATCATTGAAAAAATTACTCCATCTTAACATCAAATTTAAATCTCTATAAAATGCATAGAAAAGTTCAAGTAAAAACCCTGCCTTTTCAGCAAAAAATAATTTTAAAAATAATTTTGTTTTTTTTTTGGATACATTATATTGATATTTTTTCATTAAATGAACTGCAAATGGTGATACTATAGAAAATGCCATCTGATTTACACCACCTGTAAAAGAAAAATCTAAAAATCCTCCAATATCACCTAAAAAGAAATTAATTGATAATGGGTCTTCTTGATTAATTTTATATAATATATTATCTAATTTTATGTCCATATAAAATAAAGGATTTGGTTTATAACTAGCATAAAATAAAACACCATTTATAATATAATTATATATATCTATGATTTTTTCTTTACAATATGTTTTATATGTTTCTTTTTTAAATAAACTATTTAAATCCCCATTTTTATAATGCATTAGTAATAATTGACACTTTGTACTTTTTGGCTCATAATGACCATAAGAAGGGGTAACAATTGAATCTTCTGGTTTTGATTGTGTTATTTCGTTTAATTTATTTGATATACCTTTTTCATATGTCCAATTATCTTGATCAAAAAAGTATTTTGCAACTATAAAATTTTTATTTTCACTATCGCTATATTTTATTACTTTACCAAATGCACCTTCTCCCATAATAAGTGGATAAGTTACTCTACCATTAGATTTTTTTATTGTTGTATCATATTCTATCCCATCAAATAATAATTTTATTAAATCTCCTTGTATATTACATTTTATACAAAATTTACCTTTTTCATTTGAGCCACAATCATAATCTAATGTTGTTATTAAACTATTTCTTCTTTTCATAGATGATTGAGATATTGGAATACTACCTGGAGTTACTTCTGTACCTTTTGGATCTACTTGATGTACTGATGCAATAGTCTTTTTTTTTTGTATTGGTTTTTTTTCTTTTTTAAAATCTCTATTAAAATATACTCCAAGGACAATATAATGTTTCCCACTCTCGTGATTAAATACAGTATTTATATCATCAATTAATAGGTTTTCAATAGTTTTACCACTATCGTATTTTTTCCATTGTTCTCCTACTTTAACAAAAGTTATAAAATGACCAAGATTAATATCTTTAGTTAAATTCTCATCACTCGGTTTAGAATCAATTATCGATGTTCCCATAACAAAAGATTGTAAATTTTCATATTCTAAAAATGTGTTAGTATTAGATTCATCTAAAAAATATGTTTGAATCTTTATATTTCCATTTGGACAATTATTATTAATAACACTTGTTAATTTATTTAATACAGGGATTGGATTACTATAATTTCCCGAATCAACGTCTCTAATAATTGTAGATAATGTGTTACATCCACTAGTTTGATCTACAGCATTACCACATATTTCTTTATGTAATTCTTTATATAAAACATCATTCCATATAGTTTCTGGATTTCTCGATTTATTTAAGATTTCAATAATTTTATCATAATTTTTTCTATCTTCTGAATTAACTAATGGTTTTAATTTTAAATTTTCTAAATTTGATGAAAAATTAATTTTACCTTCTATTTCTATGAAATTTGATTCAAATTTTCCAACATATAATTCTTTTAATTTACTTTTTAAGTTTTGTGTTTCTAAATCACCTGTTTTAGTAGCACTTAGAGTAACATTATTTGCGTCTATTCTTCCTACAGTAAATATATATTTATCTAAAAATTCACTTGGTATGTTAAATATTACAGACGAACCATCTGTTATTTCACGATCACATTCATTTTCATAGAATGATAAAAAATCAGGATATGCAACTATTGCATATAATGGAGCATTTAACCAGCAATAATTAGATCCATTACCATTTCCCGGATTATCTAATATTAAAGCACCACTCGAATCTTCCTTTGCTGTAAAATTAACTAAAATTTTCTTTTTATCTAATTTCTTTTTATCTAGTGGAGTTATTTCATAAGTATTTAATTTTGTTCCTCTTGGATTAAACATATTACAATCATAATTACATCCTTTTAATTTTGTATATAATTCAAGATCACTTTGGTTGATATTTTTTCCTGAAGCTGGAGCAATTTCACCAATTTTATTTTCATATTTCTGTCTATCTAAAAGTTTTTGTTCATTAAATAAATTAATACATTCTCTTTTCTTTTCAGGCATACATTTATCATGCAAATCATTTATATATGATATAAAATCCTCTTGTGTTAATGATTCTACGTCTTTTATAAGTTCAAAAATATTTATACGTCCATCTGATTCATTAATAACATGTTCTAATTTTTGTTTTAGTTCAACATCTAAAGTTAATGTTGGAAACTTTCGTGTAATATTTTCTATTTGCGGATATTTTATTATAATATCATCTTCACAATTAATTTCAAATAATTTTTCTTTTATAAAATCTATTGATTCGTTTAACACTTTATTTATTTGAGAACCTAATTCTATAAATATATTTTCCTTAGTAGGCTTAAATAATTTGTTAAGTATACCAAATATTTGATTTATTAAACTATAGGATTTGTATAAATCTATTGTTGGATTATTAAACTGTGAATTTATGTATGCATATACTAATTCATCATCACATTCTTGAATAGATTTCGGTTCTGATTCAAATACTTTTTTTTTAATTTCATTTAGATCAATTTTATCATTGCATAAATTCTTTTTAATTTTATTTAAAATTAATTCAATATTAGCTTTAAATAAGGTACCGCTTGAGGATTTATCACTTAAAAATATTTTTAAAATACTATCTGTACCAAAAAAAGTATTATAATATTTCTTTATACTAATATCACTTTTATTATTTGATTCGAATGATCCAATTAATCTATTACATTCTTGAAAAAAAAAATTTAACTTATCCTCTATTTCTTTTTTCTTTATTTCAAAATTTGATGATTTACACTTTTCTGAATCTTCGCATATATTTCCTCCATTTTGTATTCTTCTTTCTCCTCCTTTCATAAGTTCAATTAATTTTTGTAACAATTCAGATTCAGATTGTTCAGAAGGTTTAATGGAAGAAGGTTGTGAAGGATCAATAGAAGAAGGTTGCGAAGGATTAATTGAAGAAGGTTGTGTAGGATCAATATTATCTATTGTAATATTTAAATCACGAAGTTTAGTTATAGGATTATAATTAGTTTCAGCCATATTATTATTATATATTATATATAATTATAATAATTTAAAAGAAAATTATATTAAATTTTTATTAAAGTACTTTTCTAATTTTCTAATTAATCCTTTACATTTATCAATAATTTGAGATGGATTACCACCATCATTTAGATAAAATTTTAAAAAGTCTGTAATATATTCATTTTGATTTTTATTTTTTAAATTTTCAAGAATATCAAATAAAGAAAGATTTTCAGACTTTGTTGATAGTAAATATTTAAAAGAATTTAAAATAGTAAAACTATTTTTGGTAAATTCTATAAATTGTTTAAAATTATTATCTTGACTTGTTTTTACAAATATAGTCACAAAAATTAATAAAATATTTAAATCATTTTCAAAATTACTAATATTATTAACCAAAGAATATTCATTTAATGATAAATTTATATTATCGATACATAATTTATAAAATAAATATGTTGTTGTATTATAAATATCTAATAGATTTATTCTATCATAAATAATTATATTATTATTTGTTATCTTTTGTATATTTAATTTATCTTGTAAAATTAGTGAATCGTCTTCACATAAATCTTCATTAGCAATACAATCATGCTTAATTGGAATATATTCAGCTATTATTATTTTTTTCTTAGGACGACTTAACCAAAAACTATCTTGAAAATTTATTCTATATTTTTGTAGTAAATCAGATAATAACTTAGACTCTGGAATAGTTATATCATCAGATAATTTTTCATAAAATATTTTTTTTATTGTGTTTTTATGGAATTCTTTATCTTTATTTATATCAGGAGAAATATTTAAGAAATTAATAAATAAATATAATCCATAAAATTTAATTAATAAATTTCTATATTGATTATCACTTGTATCAAAAATTATTTCTAATTTCGTTATATGATTTTCAAATAATTCAGTTTCTTTTAATAAAATAAATTCGTGAATATCATTAAATAATATTTTAATATCTTGACTTTTATCAAATTTAAGGTAATTATCAATCATGTAGTATAAAGTATCTACTTGAGGAGTTTTATATGAACTTGAAATTATTGATTTACCAGGATCTAAACCACCAATTTGATATATATCGTTAAAATTATTATACAAGTTTCTTAAATTTAATGAAAGATTATTTCTATCAAATATTTCATTAGAATCTTCTATTATTTGTTCTAATTCATCAATACTTATAATATTTACAATAAATTGACTATTATCATCTGATAATGAGATAATTGGAAATACAGACTCAAATTTATTTAATTTTTTTTCAAATAATTCAACTAATTTTCTTGTATATAAACATGTAATATATATATTTTTTACACCATCTAATAATAAAAAGTCTATTATTTCACCTACATTTTCATTTATATTTGTTATAAAAGTTATATTTTTTTGTGAATTTGTTAAATTATTAAATAATAAATCTTTGATTTCATAATTATCTGAAAATCTTGTTTTATCATTTAATAATTTAATTAAATTTTCAACTTCTTGTTCTTGCTCTTGCTCTTGTTCTTGCTCTTGCTCTTGTTCTTGTTCTTGTTCTTGTTCTTGCTCTTGTTCTTGTTCTTGCTCTTGTTCTTGCTCTTGTTCTTGCGTTCTTTCTGTAGAACTTTTATATAATTTAGCATATTCTATATATTCATTAATCTTTTTTCTTAAATATAAAGTTACCTTGGGAGTTTTATCAAGCCATTCATGAATATCAATTATTTCACTAATAATATTTTTATTTAAATCATCATTAATAAGATTTGCTGAAATAGGATAATCAACAATATTTTTTTGTAAGAAAACATTTCTATTTAAATAATTATATTTAGAAAATAACATAGATAATGTTTTCGAAGAAGAAACTACTTGTCTAAAAACACTTTTAATATTATGTATTGATTGTAATTTTCTCTTTTCAATTTTTAAATTGTTCTCTTTTTCAATCATAATTCTTAATAATATTGATAATTTTGAATTTGGAGTATTTGCAATTTTTAATTTAGAAAATTTATCATTAATTTCATCATCTAATGATTTATTTACACAAATAGTAATATTTTGTCCCATATTAATTTGTCTCATTCTAAATGCACCTTGACCAAAGTCTCGAACACTAGTTTTATGATCTAATAATACTAATGCTCTTGTAGATAATCTAAATTTAAAATCAATTCCTGTTATATGCTTTTGATCATAAAAACATAAAATATAATCTTCTTCTCTTCCTTTTTCTTTGTTAAAAGGTTTTGTAATTATTTTTTCACCTGTTTGATTATATTCATTCTTTCTATATAAATCAGTTTTATCTATTGCTTCTTTTAAAATTTTACCATCCATTGATTGTTGATAAGAATCTCCTAATTTTGAAATTATATTATTTTTAATTTCTTCAAATTTCTTTTGATATTCATCTTCAGGACACCTATTTTCAATTACCAATTCTCTCCACTTATCTTTAGAATCTAAAAAACAAACTTTATAAATATCATTGCTTACTTGTTTTTCTTTTCTAATTCTTTCATTAAGAATTCTATAAAATTTAGTTGCAATAGTTATATTTTCATATCCAATAAATATTCCTCCAATATCAATTATTGCTACAAATTTTACAATTTCATCAAATGATTTATTTTCAAAAACATCATAAATATCTCCTGAATTGTTTACAGTATCATCGCTATATAATTCAGTATTATTATTTAAACAAGAATAGTAAATATTACCCTCTGCTTCAGAACTAATTATTGGTAGTTTTTGAATACATTTTTTTTCTATTCTATCAAATGGAGTTTCAAAATATGGAGTACCAGAAAATCCAGTTAAACCATAATTACTTCTAAGATCAGATTGAGTTATATCAGAGAATGTAATATTATATTGATATGAATTTTGACTTAGATATTTATCTAAATATGATATAATTATATTTTTTATTAATCCATATAAATTATAAGAATTTATTTCATTTCTATTTTTAATTTTTCCTTTAATATCTGAATATTCATGATGATCTTGTATAAAATCTAAAGTTTCTACTTCTTTTGTAGTATAATTAGTTAAAGTTCTAAGTAATAATTGATAGTTTTTTAATTCAATAGAAGTTTTCCAATATTCGACAGATTCTTCTAAATAAAATTTATATAATTCTTGTAAATATATATCTATTTCTTTCTCTCTTAGAATACTATTATTTAAAACATGTGATAAAATTGTATAAATTAAAACAATATTTTTATCAGAAAATTCAGATGTTACTACAGGATCATCAATAGCTCTAAATGGTATAGCTAAATGATTACTTTTATTTATAATTTCATTATTATATTTATAAACTTTTCCTCTACTATATCCTGATTTAAATAATAAACCAAAATCTCTTCTATTTTGTTTAGTTAATACTTGAGGTAATTTTTTTACAAATATATCATAAATAAATCTAATTTTTAAATAAAATCCATCTTTAGGTTTGTCTTCAGTACCAATCTTAGAAATTAACCTTTCTTTATCGGCTCCTTCATCTAAATCTAAATATTGTAAATCTCCTATTTCTTTATAATTCTCAAATTTAAAATTCGGTTTATTTAAGTATTCATTTATTAATTGTAATAAAGTTTTAAATTTAGATTTATATTTTTCTTTTAAATTTCCATCAGAATCTTTAAATTTTTCTGATAAACTTGGTAAAATATTATTTTTAAAATAAATATTATCTAATTCTTCAATCAAATCCCATAAATTTAAATCATGTTCATTATAATCTATTTCAACTTTATTATTAAAATATAAATGTGGATATATATTACATTTTTTCCCCCATTTATCTTGAAAGTCTTTAGAATAAATATATGAATTACAATAAATAATTATAATTAGATTATAAATTATATCAAAATTTTCTAATTCATCGAATCCTTTTTCTATATTTATAGGATAGTTTAATTCACAAGTATATGGATCAGATATAATATCAACTTCATCAAATACAAAATATGATTTTTTTAGTTTATTAGATATACTATCAAATATTGAATATCTATTTTTTAGTGTTGACATTAAAATTAATAGCTTAATATCACTTGATGAAATTAAATAATTACATAAATTATTATTAGTACTTTCTATAATCCAATCTGGCTGTCGCGTCTCTCTATTTATTTTTATTTGAGAAGATATTACGCCAAAATTTTCTAATATATTCATACTAGTTTTTGATTGTTCTATTAAATAATCAGGCATTACATGAATTGGATACATTTTATTAATTATAATAAATAATGTTAACACAGGTGCGATATAAGAACTCTTACCGGCACCCATAATTAATTGATAAAATTTACTTTCATCATTCATTTTGTAGTTAGTACCTATTATATCCATTACTAAATCATATGCATTTTTTCTTGATACAAAACCAAAATAATACTCAAACCAAATTATTAAACTATTTGTTCTTAATTTTGTTTTTTTCGAAGATTCTTTATCAACAACTTTATTATCAAAATATGGACCATATAATCCTTTTAAATCATTCATTATAGTTGTAATTTTAATTTTTTTATCTGAATCCTCTAATTCTTTAGTTTTATTTTCGGATAAACTTTTTTTAATATTATTAGCAATATCGTTGTATCTTTTAATAATTAATAAATAATATGCAATTATAGTTAATATTTCATCTTCATATAAATTTTCTTTGGGAAATGAAGTTGTAAAAGATTTAAAATAGTTTTTAATTTTATCAAAATCCCAACTATCACTATTTTGAAATCTTATTTTAGATACTTTTTGTATTTCTTGTTTAATTATTTCAATTATACTATTAATTTTTACTTGTAAATTATCCAATACATCATTGAAATTCACAGACCCCTCTAAAATATAAATCTCTGTTTTATTTCTAAAAGAGTTAATATTTTCAATCACTTTATCTTCTTTTAAATCATCAAAAATTTCGTAATTTCTATTTGTATTTACTTCATCCATAGTTATTTTTTTTATATTTTCCATAAAAATAGATTTTTCAAAATTTAATTCAGATTGATCTAAAAATTCTTTTTCATCAAACCCGAATATATTTATATTTACAAATAAATTAAGAGTTACATAATTAATAACTTTAGTTATATTGAAATTTAGTAAATTAGTTCTATTTTCATAACTATCATCATATTCATGTTGAATTTGTTGTATAGAATTTGGTACAATCTCGAATTCTTTATTAGAATCTACATTTTTTAAAACAGAAATTTGAAATTCTAAATAATCAGTATTAACAAATGAACTAATTTTATCAATTTTAAAAATATTATACATTAAATCTTTTAAATTTATAATAATTGTATCTTCACTATTTATAGATGAATTTTTATTATTAATTATAAAATACATTTTTGCAATATTTTTATCATTTAATTTACAAACTTGAGGTGAAATAAATCTATCATTTATTAAATTTAAATTATAATTATTAACAAGTGTATAAATATCACTTGTCATCCGTGTATTTTCATCTTCTAACCTTTTATTATTAAAATCAGAAATTTTATAACTATTTTCAATTATATCTTCTATTCGTAGTACTTTATTTTTTTCATTTATAATATATGCTATCGAAAAAAAAGCTCTAATTTTATGTTTTTGTGTAAATATTAATTTTAATATTATTTCATTTCTAATCTTTTGGTCTAAACTTGAAAAATTTATACTAAGATTATTTTTTTTAATAAAATCATTATTATAAATTATTAAATATTTTTTATTTGTATCAGATTCAATATTTAAAGAAGGAAATTCTTTAGAAAAAGGATTAAGATATGTTTGTTGTATATTTATATTTTTCTTAAAATCTAGTACAAATTTATTTTCAAATGGTAATTCGTGAATATTTAATAAAATATCTTGATCAATATTTTTATCAAATAACTTTAATAATAAATTATTAAAAGGCATTTCACTAGGATTAAAATGTAATTTAATATCTTCAAAATTTAATTTTTCATTAAGATCATTTTTAAATTTATCAATTGTATATAAATCTATAGTTTTTAAACATGTAACGTATAATAGATAATTATTAAAAATAATACTGTAAGATAATAATTTTAGTAAATTAATAGAACTTGTAAAAATTATTTTATTATTTATAATCTTAAAATTTTTTATTTCAAATGAATAAAATTCATCATTATTATATTTTTCTAATTTTTTATTAATTTTAAATGATTCGTAATCTTTTATTTTATCATCAGACCAAATATCCTTATGTAAAATAAATGATTTATCAAAATTATCAGGTCCTATTAAAAAATCTAAAAATGGATTAATTATATATTTATCATATGACATAAATAAACATTTCATTTCTATTTCTCCAATTTTATTTTTAACAAAAAATAATCCTGGAGATGAACCATATGTAGAAATTAAAATTATATTTTTGTTTATTAATTCATATTTTTCATTATTTTCATACAAATAGTATTTTGTATCTTTAATATTATATTCAATTAGAAGATTATATAAAGGATATAAAAATAATATCCCCTCTAGATTATTTTTAAATATCAGTATATTTTCAATATCAGTAAATAAAATTAAATTTTTAATATCTTCTTTATCCATCATAGAATAAAGTATATTATTATCAAATTCTTCTTTGTAGTATATATTTTCATTATGGGTGTATAAAATATAAAAAGTAGGATTATTCTTATTTACATTTATAAATTCGCATGAAATATTATTAATTAATAATGAAGTATCATTAAAAAGTTTATTTAATTTTATATTTTGATCATAATATTCAAAAATAAAATAATCAAAAAGTAATGAAGGGATTTCACTATATGTTACTGTATCTAATATTTTACCTTTTTTACTTCCATCTTTTGAACTGATATTTAAAATTATCGAACTATTAATAAATTTATTTTTAATAAAAGATTTATTATAATCCAAATTATAAAATATATTTGTATCAAAAATTAAGTATCTATTTTCATCTAGTTCTACTTTTTTATCAATAATTTGGGTATTGTAATCTAGTTTATCATAAAACTTTATTAAATATTTTACAATAGGGTATCTATCACTATAACTTGATATTCTAACATCTTTATCAATATTTTCAATTAATGTATTATAATGTAATTTTTTTATGTTACATTGTTCAATGTTTTTTTTATCTTGATTTATGTAATTTAGAATTGGATCAGTTTTTCCAATTACCCATGAAAACATATCATATTTTAATAAATTAATATTATCGCTATTTAAATAATCACTTAAATTTATATTAATTAATTTTGTTTTTTTTAATATTTCAATAGATTCATGTTCTGTATATACAAGTTCTTTATTTCTTTGATATTTCTCAAATAATTTATCATATATATTTTTTACTAAATTGATAAATAAATAATTATTATCTTCAATCATTGAATCTGTAATTAGTATGTTTAGAAATTTGTTAATAGATATAAAAATATTATTTAACAATACATTTTTATTAAATAAATTATTAATATTATGTATATATATTATCTGCCTTGTTTCATTATTTTGAAGACAAATATATTCATCTTCCACTTGAAGAATTTCATATTCATCTTCTTTGATTATTACAGTTTTTAATTTAATTTCATCAATGTCTTTCTTATTAATATTATAATAATTATAAATATTTGATGAAGTTTCAATATTACTTTGTGTTTCACTATAGAAAATATTTAATTCATCATTATTAGATACATAAAACTTATTAATTTTTTTTATCTTATTGTATTTATTTATTAATACTTTATCTAAATTTTTATTTTTTAATAAAGAGTCAAATAATTGTATAAAAATATTTTCGTCTTTTAAATTTTTCATTTCAATATATATTCTATCTATCATATGGTAAAATATTAATCCAATTTTAGTATATAATTTTATTTTATTCATACTTTTTGAAAATTTAAAATTGTGTAGTTTATTAAAAATATTTAATAATAATTCAAAATGAATGGGTTGAATTAAATAATCATATACATTTATATTTCTTAAATAATTGGATTCTTTTTTTTCTCTAATTGTTTTATTAAAATTTTCATTAAATTTTTTACAAGATGAAATATTTTGAATAAAAGGGAATTCTAAATCTTGTAGATTTATATTATATTCAATATTATTATTTAATAAAATTAACATATCAATGAATGTATTTTTATTTTGTTTTACATTAGATTTTTCATGATTAGTTTTCAAGCTCTCTACAATATCATTAAAATTATTATTAATTGAAGTCAAGTCTTCTTTAATATTTCCAGAAATATTTTTATAAATAGTATTATTAAAAATAGATAAAATTTGTTTTTCAGTTATTAATTCGTTATAACATTTTTCATAGTTCTGATTTAATAAATCATTAATTTTTGTTTTATAATTCTCAAAAAAGTTGTTTATATTTTCTATATTTTCTACATTTATCTCAAAATTATCATCATTTGTAGTAATTGAATCAGTATACCCATTAAAAGAAGTAATTTTAGTAAAATTCCTTATTTTTTCATATTGTAATATATCTTGTTTATAATAAATGTCAGTATTTCTTTGAGATGAATTAAAAGGAGAAAAATCACCATAAAAAATATTCGATATTAATTTTAATTTTTTATTCATAGGATTAACTATAGGATTTTTAGAATTCATATATTTTTTCAAAAAATTAAATTCAATATCACTGCTATTCAATTTATTTATTATAAATTTATTTATTTTTGCTAAATTATTTATTTTTTCATTAAAAGTTTTTATTAATAAATTTATTTTTTCTGAATCAATTTTTTTGTTAAATTCAATTATTAATTTATTAGATTCTTCTATTTTTGAATTTATTTGTGTAATTATTTTTTCTTTAAATTTTTGATTGCTTTTTTCATCAGATCCTAATCTATCTAATTGTTGTTCTTTTTCATTTAAAGAATGTATTGAATTATTAATCTTTGAATAAATACTTTCTAAGATTTGATTTTTAGAATTAAATTCACCAATTATTTGATTTATATTTTTTTCATTAAAAATATTTGATATTGCAAATTTAAATAATTTATCCATACAACATACATAATATTTACAAGTAAATAATTGAAGTGATGCCAATATATTCCAATCAGGGGTTAAATTATTGTTAATATTTAATTTTATATAATCATCATTTTCTATTATTGTATTTGGATCTGGTTTCTTTTTACCTTCTAAAATAATTATACTATTTGTAAATTGTTCATTAAAATATTTTATAGAATTTTCAATTCTTATTCCTAATTCACTTGAATATTTTATACCTTTTTTTAATACATTTATTCCTTTTTGTAAAATTCCTGGTGTTTTTTCAGCTACTTCATCACAGCCTTTTTTAAATTTACTTTCATCTTCACTTATATCTAAATAAAATTGATTTTGGTTAATTTCTTTTTGAAATATTTTTTTTCTTTCTGTATTTTCTAATTCTTGTGAATTTATGTAATACAATCTCTTAGTTCTATTTCGGTTTTCAACTTTAATATCTGTATCGTAATCTGATATGTATGCATATATTTCGGAACCATTATCTATTTCCCCACCACCTTCCTTTTTTTTCCTAAGAGTATAAAAAATTTTTTTAGTATTAATTACTTGTTCTAAAGATGATCCATCAAAATAATATTCAACAATCGAGTAGTTTTCAGAATCATTATATAAAGAAAATGGATAATATATAATCATATTTGAATAATCAATTGATGATACATTAATTTCACTTTCAAAATTATTTCCAGGATTTGATGTCAATTTGGTATATATATTATTTATTAATTTTTTTCTATTTTCTTTATCTAAAAAATTATCTAAATAATTATAATATGAAATTTGACTTTTATCTTTTTTACTAATAATAGAATCCATGATTTTTAAAAATTCGGTATAATTACATGAATTAACAAATTTCATTCTACCAAATATTAATGTTAAAAAATTTTGTGTATCTAATTTATCGACATTTAAATCGATATTTTTAAATAAAAAGCCGAAAGAATAACAAATAAATGATAAACACAACATCATATCAATTTTAATTACTGACAGATTATTTCTATAATCAGGTATATGTTCTTTAAAATAATTTACTAAAAATTCTGTATATTCCAAATTATCTAATCTTGAATGTAAAAAATTATAATTTTCAAATTTATTTAATTCATTAAAATCACAATAAAAATCAAAAAAATTATTATTTACAACTATAGAACTAATAAAATTTTGATAAAAATTTTCTTCTTTTATAATTTGTTGATTCTCAATATTTGATCTATATAAATACAACCTTGTATAAGCATTTTGTTTTATCAATTCTGGTACTCTTTCATTATTTATTATACTGTATAAAATTTTATCATAACTTAATTTTGATTTATCTATTTTTTGTTTAGTTTTAATATTAATTTCATTGTTTTCAATTAGATGTTTCCTATCAAGTTCTTTTGGATCAGATAATAAATATGAATTATTAATATTATTTAATAAAATATTATAATTTTCTCGAATATTAGTTATAATTTTATCTATGTGTTCGTTATTTGAATAATAAACATGTGGTAAAATATTAAATTCAAAAATTTGATAAATATAATGGATATAACTTGTAAATTTATTATTTATATATCCTTCATCTTTATATTTTTTAAATATTTCATTTATAATTACCAATCTTAGTAGAAATATAACTTCATTGCTTAAATTTGAAGATTCTTTTAAAATCATATTTGTATAACATTCTAGAAATAATAAAAATGTTCTATAAATACAATTTCCTGTATTCTGTGATTCATAAAATCCATCATTATTTTTTTTCATAGTTTTTTTTTTATCTAAATCAAAAATTAAATTATTATTTTCTAATATATTAATACAATAATTATAAAAATCTTTAATCTCGATAATAGAATCTGTAGATACAATTCTTAATTGATAGATAGAACTTAGAAATATTTCTAATATATTTTTATTAATTTTATATTTGTAAATTCCTTTGATATAAGATCTATATCCCTCAAATGAAGTTTGTTGATATAAAGCATCATCACCACTATTAAAAAAATATATCGTATATCTTTTTTTTTTTTCATACATTTCAGATTTTTCTGGAAATTTTTTTATTTTATCATCTATATTATTATTCCATTCAAGATCATGTTTTATAAACATTGATAAAGCATGATTTGTTACATTATCGCTTCCTAAAACAACAAATGGTATAAATATATTATCTTGATTAAAATCAAAATTTTTTCTTTTATTTAAAATTTTTAAATTTTTTTCTCCATCTAAAAAATATTTAAAAAAATTATTTTCTTCATTTTTCCATATTTTTTTCCAAGAACTATAATTTAAAAAATATTCTTCTGTATTAATTTTTTTTATTAAATAACTTAATAACGAATATAAATTTGTATATGTTGTACCTCCTTTATTAAGAAAATATTCATTTATAATCATAAAATATAATAATAGACTGTCTTTATTTTGAATATCAATTTCATGTGACATCTTATTTAATATATATATATATATTATATTAAAATATTCACCAATTATTTTTTATTTTTACATTTATATTTTATAATGAAAAATACAAATCTATATGATTCATATTTAATAAATTTACAAAAAGATGCGGGGAGAATTATTAACTCTAAATATATTATAGAAAAATTTAATGCAACTATTTTTAAAGGTGTAGATGCAGTAAAATTAGATAAAAATAATAAAGTAATTTCATGGCCTACTCAAATTGAGGGAACACAGCATGCAAAATTAGCTAAAATTAAATTATTTGAACATTTTTTAAAAAATTCTAAAAAAGAATATATTTTAATGTTTGAAGATGATATTTATTTACATAAAGATTTATATAACGATACAATATTTGAAAAATTTAATAATGATTTAAATAATTTTCTAAAAACAAAACAAGTATCAATACTCTATTTAGGAATTAGCAGTCAAATTAATCCTAAAAAAAATTATATAAAAGAATTTTACTTTGAATCATTTTCAGAACATTTTAATAATTCTAAATGTAGACCATGTACAGGAGCATATGCAGTAATAATTAATAGAAAAATAATTAAATTATTACTTAGTAGAATGAAAGATAAAGTATTGAAAAAAAAACCATTTGATTTATATTGTTTGGGATGGTTTAGTAAATTATACCCAAAAAATACTTTTGTTATGCACCCACCTCTTGTTTTACCTGATATTTCCCAAAGTAATATAAGAGATTCATATAATGATCCAAATAAATTTTGGGGGAAAATCTTATTAAATTATTCAAATTATAAAAAAACTACTATTGGAAATTTATGTATATTTATAAAAAAAGAACATTATGAAAATGATTTTTTATTTTCTTTTAATAAATATTTATTAGGAATAAGACCTATTATTAATATAATTTATTATTGTGAAGATTATAAAGAATTAAAGTTAAATTTTTCTATTATCTTGAAAGAATGCACCTATAACGATTTTATTTCTGAAGAATTTGAAAAAAATAATAAATTACATCAATTAGATAATGATTTTAAAATTATTAAAGAAACAACATCTATTATTAAAAAATTAGATTATAATTGTGGGAAGGGAATTATTGAAAAATTTTATTAATTTACGTATATAATACATCATAAATTTAGTTAAAAATAACTTAATAATGGTAGGAGAACTACCTGCATCTAAATAAGATATTTTCTATAGTAACAGTATATATAATGGTAAACAAAAATAGCAATTTTAACAAATCTCAAATCTACAATATTATAGAGGAATTAAGAGCTGGTCAGCTTACTGTTGCAGAATTAACACAAAATATGAAAGATTATGAAGATCTTATATCTGGAACAAGACAAAAACTTGTTGAAGATGAAACTGTTATTAGTTCAGCAATAAAACAAGAAATAGATCAAAATGTTAAATTTATTATGGATCAAATTGATGCTATTATGAAATCTAATATTTTAATCAGAAAATCCGGTGTAAATAAAATGCATATACTTCGTAAATTAGGAAGAGGTATTAAATATTCATATAAATTAGATAATGATATTCACGTAATAGGTCCAAAATTATTTAAATTCCATGTTGTAAAATATAATGTAGAAACTAACACTATTAGTATTGGTCCATACAAAGCAAGTGAAAGTGATACACAACTTGATGTAGGAACTGGAAATGAAGGTGATTGGGTATTTACTTTCTCAAATTCAGATGTATTTGATACATCGGCATCAGATTACAATTACGATTTAAATTATGATGGCGTTGAAGAGGATTGGGAAGATTGGGTTGAACAACTTGATGAAGAAATTAGAAAAGCTAGACGTGTTAGAGCTCATTTAGATTTAGTTAATAAATCTATGTGTGTTATTGAAAAAAGTATATTGACTGATATACAACATTTTGATCTTTTCCCACTTGAAGATCTTGATAACACAAATCCTAACATGCATTAAATAATTTTAATATAATTTTTTTTATATAAAAATATATTTTTATTTATATATTTTTAGTATATAATGATAAATAAATCAGATATGATAAAAATGCTTTTAATTATTTTATTATTTGTAATTTATATAAAATATTGTTATGAAGAGCAATTTATAGGTGCTATGAATCAATTACGTTCAAAAGGACCTATGGATTTATATCTTACAAAAAATTCAGAAAAACATCTAGATCCATGTTATAAAGATACACATAATCCATTTCCTCATACACCATTTGTTTGGAATAATCCATCTAGAATTAGAATACCATATTATTATGATTTAAGACAATATTATGATGATTATCCTCATAAATGTGGTTAATATATTTTTTATAAATTAATATTATTTTTATTAAATTATATTAATTAAGTAATTATTTTAGATATACGAATTTTTCTATATATTTTTGAATTATATTAATATTATTTTCTATAATTCGTGATAATTCAGATAATTCTTTAATTTTTTCATCAACATGATTAAATAATACATTTAATAACTCTAAACTTAGATTATCAATTAAACCAGGATCAATTCTTCCTCCAGATCCATTATCTACCAAAAAATCCCCATAATTACCAATTCTTATTGTAAATCCTGTATTTACTTGATCTAATCCATCTATATTAAATATTGGAATTCCCATATCTTCAAAAATTGTTAAATCAGGAGGTTCTTCATATTTTAATTCTATTAAAATATTATCAAAAGTTACAACGTTATAAGTAAAATTAATATAAGGGTTATTTTTATCACAAACCTCGTGATATTTTATACTACTTTTTCTACCACCTTCTGAATCTTTCCATTTTGGAATTATTAATTTACCAATTCCATTAAAATTAGTTGTAAATGATAAATGATTTGATATTTTTGTATAAAATATACTTGTTATTGTATCATACCATCCTAAAAAGCAATCAACCATAGTTTTATCATTCATATCTTTATATCCAAAATATTCTTGCATTGATCCAAGTTCAAATATATAATCATTAATATCTTTATAAATAATTTCAAAAATTAATCTGGTTGTTTTAGACAGGTTTACTATTTCATTTTTTCTTTTTATACAAATTGTTTGACATAAATTTTTGTTGTTTGTTATCATATTAAGTTATGATAATAAAATAAATTATTTTTGGACTATGATACCCTTTAAAAATTAGCAATCATTTTTATGATCACATTCAAATTTATCTTTATATCTTTCAACTAGATCAATATTATTTTTAATCATTCTTAGTAATTCACACATATTATTTTGTTGATATTCTATTATATTTATAATATCATTTTCGGATATATTAGCGACAGATATACTATTATCAGACGAATCAATATTATCTAATAAAAGTTTAATTTTTATAAAAGATCCACTAAATATTTCATATCTACCATATTTTCCTATATTTATTGCTATACCACTATTTTTAATAATTAAATTATTATTTCCAAAAACAACATTATCTACATTATCATTTGTCTCGTCTTTGGGTAATAAATAATTAAATTCATTATTTTTATTATTATGACTTGTAATCAATTCTTCCAAGTCATCTCTATTTACGGTAAAGACTTCACCATTTTCAGTATTATCAATTTCAACATCAACACCGTTATTAACTTCTGTTAAAGATCCATAATCTGTTTCATTAAACTCTAATAACATATTATCATAACTTGCTACAGGTTTAGATTCTTGTATTAAATATGTATCACCTTTCCCGTAATATTTATTTGGAACACGGTGTTTTAATTTATCTTCACAATTTTCTATAGTAATTTGTCTTTCACATACATTTTGATATTTTAATGTTGATATTTCGTTTTCAATTATAAATTCTCCTACATTACTCTCGTCTGCTGTTCTTTTAATTTTGTCAATAATTTTTTTCCCAATTCCATTAACATCACATGAAATTGATAAATGATTATTTATTTTAACATATAATATCATAACAAGATTATTATACCAATCTATCATACAATCAAATATATTTTGATCAGATAAATCTTGTTGTCCAACATACTCTTGAATACATCCTAATTCAAAAATAAAATCACTTATATCACTATGTATAGCTTGATAAATACTTTTTGCTGTACATATTTTATTAAAAGTTTTAGAACTTTTAAATGAGCATATTAATTTATCACATTCATTAATATTTTCACTCATACATCCATCTTTACAAGTACAACTAGTATTATCAGTTGTTGATGTTGATGGTAAATTTAATAAGTTTAAATTCGAATAATCTGGGCATTCTACATTACCGTTTGAATCTGTAGTACAACTAGAAGAAGATGTATTACAGCTATTATTTTCACAATCACAAGACATAAATATACTATTTTTAGAGAAAAAAAAATTTCTTATTCGAGGGACTCCCACTCTTTTTTTTAAAATTAGCAAAATTCAGGATGTAATAAAATAAATTTGTCTTTGTATTTTTGAATAAAATCAATATTATTTTGTATTATTCTTTGTAATTCACATAATTTTTTTTGTTCGTGATCAATAAACTTGTAAAATTGTGAAATAGTTTTATTATTTGGACCTTCTCCACTTGGTTGAAGTTCAAATTTCATCCTTGTTCCATTATTTATAATAAAATCTCCATAATTACCTATCTTAAAATTTAATCCAAAAATTATTACATTATTATCTAATGTATCATAATTGTCAATATCAATATTATTTACAATTACAGATCCGTCTTTAATTTCTTCTAATTTATCAATATCTGATAATTCTAAATAAACTTTATTTAATATGATATTATCATATGTTAAAATATTTTTTGAATATTGTACTAAATATTCATCTCCTTTACCATAGTATCTATGTGGAATACGATATTTAAATTCATCCTTACAATTATCTAAATCAATTAATCTTTCACATACATTTTGATATTTAAGGGTAGTTATCTTTTCTTCATTAGTCCATTTATTAATTACAAGTGTTCCTCTTCCTTCTACACTAGTTGATGTTGATAAATGATTTGAAATTTGAACATATAGAATTAAAACTAACTGATTATACCAATTAATTAAACAATTAAACATATCTTCTTCATTTAAATCACTTTGTCCATAATATTCTTGTAATGATGCAAGATTATAAATATATTCTGAAATGTCATTATGAATAGATTCATAAATTAGTTTTGTTGTACAAATTAAATCTAATAATTTATTTGAATTGTATACACAAGATAATTTATCACAATCATCTATATTATTTCCCAAACATCCATTATTATTAATTGAACATTTATTATTCATAAAACTCTTATAATATAATTAAAAAAAATTATATTATACTAATTCGTTTAATATTTTTAATATCTAATTTATACATGGGGGGTGTATTAATTTTATAAACTATAATTATAAATGACTACTAAATTTTTTTTCTTAATTTTATTTTGTATATTGATAATTAATATAATTAATCATAATATTAATAATACAGGAATAAAAAAAAAACCTATTACATATAAAAAAATAATTTAATTCATTATCGAAATAAGTTGTCTAAAATTGATATTGATAATCTAAAGTCTTGTTTAATTGATAATGGAAATATTATAAACTATGGTAAATCTAAACAAATTATAGATGTAATAATGAAAAAACATTTTCCAGAATATTATTGGGAAAAATTTAGAATATCATGTAAATCTTCAAATAAAATAGATGCATCAAAGTTACATAGAGATATTATATCCAATAACTATAGTATTTCAACTAATATATTTTATACTGTAATTATATATTTACAGGATTCACAATTTGGATATATTCCTTATTCTAACTATAGTTTTAATATTAAGGAAAAAGAAAAAATCATTAATGTATCAAAAAATGATATTGTAATGTTTGATTCTACAACCTTACATAGAGGTATATTTAAAAACCAAAAAAAACAAAAACGAATATGTATACAAATATTTAATGTTATACATAAATCAAAAATAGGTTATTGTAAGATAATTATGAATTCTATTTTATCTAATAGTATATTTGAAAAAATACTTTATAATCCTTTTGTACAAAAATATTTAGATATAACAAACAATTATATTTTTAATCCAAAATCAAATGGAACTAAATATTTATTATTGATGATCGAGGGTGGTTCAGGGAGAACAAAAAATAATATTGATAATCAAAATTTATATTATATGAATAATGAATTCCCAATAACTATAAAAATAATCAAAAGCAATTTTGATAAACTATATAGAATTTTTTAAAATCTATATTATTTTTATATTTTTTTAACAATTTTCAGTTTCCATGCATTCAAACTTGTCTTGATATTTTTGTATAAAATCAATATTATTTTGGATTATTCTAAGTAATTCAGTTCCTTTTTTAATTTCTTGATCTATAGTTTCAAACATTACTTTTATAATATTATTATCAATATTTGTTATATTGTTATCATAAAAATCAGCTTTAGCTTCAGATCCATTAGAAAAAATAAAACTACCATATTTTCCAATTCTTATATCAACTCCATTAATATAAACAGGATTTTCAAATTCAGTATATTCATTCAATTCAGGATTCCACGATCTTGTAACATTTTCTACAAATAAAATACCATCATTTAAACCCTCTTCACTAGTAAAAGGGCCATCTTCATAAATATTAAATATTTCCATATTATCAATAGTTAAAACATTTTTTGAATATTGTATTAGATAAGTATCTCCTTTTCCGTTATATTTATTAGGTATACGATGTTTAAGTTTATTTTTACATCCTGGTACACTAATTTGTCTTTCACAAACATTATTATATTTATGTGTAGTTGTCATCTCACTTTTATCATCTGTATATTTCCATTTTTTAATTACTCTTTTTCCACTACCTTCAATTTTTGTAGATATTGATAAATGGTTTTTAATTCTTATATATAAAATTTCAACTAGTTTATTGTAATAAAGAATAAACAAATTCAACATATTTTCATCATTTAAATCATAATTGCTAAAATAATTATTTAAATCCCCAAGTTCAAAAATAAAATCTGATACATCACTGTGAATTGCTTGATATACTAATTTAGCAGTACATAATAAGTTTGTTAATTTATTTTTTTTAAATGAGCAAATATTT
>Ga0163111_10000370_pt1 | contig 27109 bp, 23 predicted proteins | sample CRUFie1St18metaG_FD_109645 | JGI IMG/M metagenome (GOLD analysis project Ga0163111, IMG submission 109645) | Marine microbial communities from the Costa Rica Dome - CRUD Field 142mm St18 metaG | ecosystem: Environmental > Aquatic > Marine > Oceanic > Photic zone | place: Costa Rica: the Eastern... | reverse complement strand
TTTGTGAAAATGTATTAACTAAAATACTATCTATTCTATTTTTTGTTTTTCCGAACATATTATTGTCTTTAACAATAAATATCTATTCACTTAATAAACTATCCACCTTTTTAGAAACCTCTTCTAATTTATCTTTACCTCTGGTAAGATTAACGTCAAAATTGTTATTATCTATACTTTCTAATATTAAAGGTAATTTTGATTTATCTATGGAAGCTAACTCTAGACCACCTCCACCAGTATCATCACCACCAGTATCATCACCACCTAAATCTGTTGGTGGGGTTTCTTCTGTCCCACTTTCCAGTCCAGTATCAGCTGGAGATTCTTCTTCCCCACCTGCTGCAGCTTCTGTAGCACCACCTTCGTCAGGTTTCATTTCACCATAAAGTTTATCTATATTAGAGAATATTCCCGTATTTTTAATAATTGTAGCAGTTTGATTCAATTCTTCACCTACCGCTTTTTCTATACGTTGTTGTTGTAAGTCAAGTTTAATTTCTTCGTCAGAGAATCCAAGTATGTGTTTTTTACCCCAAGTAGCGGATACAGCTTGGATACCAGAACCTGGGTCAGTAACAGCGTCTTTATATAAAGTAATTTTTTCTTTCCATTGTTCAATCTTTAATAATTCCGATTGTGTTGATGGGTTGGTGAGGCCTAAAGTAAAGTTACCTAACTCTTCCTCGAAACCTAACATATATAAATGAATTATAGCAATTTTGTTAAGTTCTTGTATTATAGATTTTTGAATCCTATTAATACTTCTAGCAAATCTAATGTCTTGAATAGCAAGATTTTTACCTTCCCCAACTACATCTTCAAAACCAAGAAAAGCTTTAGGTATTCTTAAGGCTGCTAATAATTTTTTTTGTATGTATTCTATATCCGCAATTTCTGCAAGATTTGTCGCTCCTGGAAGAGTTTCTATAGGATTAGGGGCCGCTAAATCTCTAACTGGTATAAAAAAGTCTTGGTCTACCGCCATTTGATTATAACGTAAATCTACATTACCAGTTTCTTTATCAACAATAGGGTCCCTTTTAAATTTATTAGCAATTCTTTGTACATAAGCTTCCACATCTTGGTCTTCCATATTACCCACATAAACTTTAAACACTCTTCTTTCTGGTGCTCTAGAAGTTCTATATATTAACATTGCGTCTTCCGCTAATAATAATTGTTTCCATATACGTCTAGACTTTTCTAACATAGAAGTACCATAAGGTAATCTACGGTCATCAGCTAACAATCTAAAGTGAGCGACTTCCCATGTGTTAAATTCCATATTTTTATTTTTCCATATGAATTTAACTTCCCTTTCTTCTTTATCTCCCGTTCTAGTTTCATAAGTATTCATCCCCTTCTCAATACGCTCTATTTCAATATTGGGTAGTTGACTAGCACCGACTATACCTTTTTCTGGGTCTATTTTAAGATAGACAAAATTATCACCGTATTTACAAGTATTTCTTACCCACATAGGAAGATTAGATTCTATATCTAAAATATTATTAAATAGGTCACCCAGTACAGCTTTAATTCTTTTTGATTCTGAATAAATGTTTAACATGTAACCTCTTTCAGAAATAGTACAAGCCTCTTCTGATACGATATCTAAAGCTGCTGATATTTCTGGTGTGAACTCCATGGATTCATAATCATAATAGGAAGCCAATCTTGTAGGTTCATAATAAACAGCTTGAGAATAGAGTTGAGATTCTATTTTTTGCCATTGATTGGAGAGGTATTGACCTTGTTGTAATTCTAGTTTAGTTCTTTCGTAGTCTACTTTAGAAGTAGTTCTTAATATATCTTTCTTATCAAAATTATAAGTACGTTTAGGAGCTGAGGGTCCTTCCGCACCAAAAAGGTTGTTTAACCTTTGAAATATTGTCATATTTTTTTGTTCTGCCATAACTGTATAATTTTACAATATTTTTTAGTCTAGTAAATACTTAAATAACATAATCACATTCTACATATGCTGCATTTGTTGGGGTTCCTGTATTATTACCACAGGTTCCTCCGAACACATAAGTTACACAATTATCTACTGTTACCCCACCACAATTTTCACAACAAACTACATCTTTAATTTTTTTAGAAAGTGCATTACTGTTTTTCACTACAAAATCAGGAGGAGTAGGGCTCCACGAGTAAACAGTAGTCCCTAATACTTGTCTTAGTAACTTACCACTCCTATATCTTCCACTAGAACCAAATCCAGGTTTTTTAACTATTGCCATTTTATTTTTTTTATTTTAATCCTGTATACATCCATAAATAGTCTTTAGGGTCGTTAGAAGATGGTGGTAAAGCGTTACTTGATGCTCTTGATGGTTTAAAAACTGGTTCTCCTTTACTAGTGTTAAATTTTCTTTCGTCCGTCACCCAAGCATCTATCATTGCTTTTGCTTGTGCTACATTCTTTTTTAATTGTGTGAAAGAATTTTGAGCAACGTAAAGTGCCATAGCTAAAGACATAATTAAATCATCATGATGACCTTTCATATGGTCAGGTCTACCATTTATGTAAACAAAAGTTTTTAGTTCATTCATTAATCTTTGTGACCTTATTTTAAATCCAGTTCTTAATTGTTCTTCTAAAGCTTGTACTAACTGTGCTCTTTTACTATTAAAATTTATACCAGGTGTTTTAGTGTCCGGATTAAATTTCCACATTTCTTCTGCTTTTACACCATCATAATAGAAATCTTTATATCCCAGTTCTAACATTTTTCTAGATGTAGCTACACCCATACCACCTGTAATATCTATTACAACAAAACACCTGTATTTAGTAGCCCATTTATTAGCCAAATCCGCAACAATATCTGGTGGAATTTTACCTAAATATTCTACTACTTGCTCTCGTTCATCAAAATCTATTATAACAAAACCACTAGAATCTTCACTGTCACCTCTAGAAACATCTATGCCCATAATATACTTATGTCCAGGAACTGGGTCCTTCCAAATCCACAAACCGTTACCTACCCACTTTTCCGTAGGTTCACATATATGTTCTTGTAACTGGTCCATGGTTGTACTATTAATTACATTGTCACCAGAACCTAAAAAAGCACATTCTAACTCTTGTGATATTTTTCGTCTATCAAATTTTAATTTTTTACACATAGACTCAAACCAATCTGAAAATGGTTTGTAACCCTTATCTAAATAAGTTTGGTAATCATCTTTATTTATGTCCGATAGAACATCTTCCTTTTTATATTCATCTCTATTTAAAAGGAAATGTACAATATCTTTAGTTTTAACCCATCTTAAATCTTGTGTAAATCTAGGGTCATGATACCAACTTAAATAACTTATTTGAAAATTATTTAATCCTCTAACTGATTGGTCAAAAACTTCGTAGTAAATTTGGTCAAATCCGTTAGGTGTAGAAATAACTATAACTTTACCTCCTGTAGCTAAAGATGCCATACATGCTGCCCATAAGTCTCCACCTGATTCAATATACGCAGCTTCATCAAATACTAATATCGTAGGTGTATACCCTCTAAGTGCATCGACTGAAGTCGCGACTGCTTTTACCTCCGAACCATTATTAAGTTTATAATGTTTTTGGGAATTTTTATCTTTGTCAAATCCCACGTTTATCCAATCAGGCCATTGTCTTAAAAAACCTTTTATCTTATTTGCCATCTCAGTAGCCGTGTCTAACTTGTTAGCTAGTATAAGAATTTTTTCTGGTGACTCTTTAGAAGCAAATTGTAATTTTTTAGATATCCATCCAGCAGTTGCGGTAGAAACACCCGCTTGTCTGTACTTTAGGACTATATTATCGGAATAATTTTCAAAATCCTTTATCATTTCCTTTTGTTCAGGAAACAACTCAAACGGGACATGTTTTTGTTGGGTGTTGTCGTAGGTTTGCAAATAACTTTTAAGTGCGTACGGTGTATCACCGTGGCATTTAACATATTCTTGTATGAGTTCCTGTTTATTCATTCCCATACCAATAAATACTTGATTTTAATCTTTATTAAGATTTCGATTGATTTCTAAGAAATTCTAACTCTGCTTTAGTTAAAGAGGACATTCCACTTCTACCTATTTTATCTAAAATATCGTCAACATCATATTCTTCACCACTATCTGGTTTAGGTACGTCTAAAGTCCCTAGCACATCTGCGGTATCTGAACCAGCAACTGCAGTATCACCATCATCATCTCCAAAATCACCAGTAGCGTCTTCATATTCTTCTCGATTTAAATCAGATATGATTCCTTTAACCATTCTTTCCAACTCCTCTTTTCCTTCGTCACCCCCACTTAGAATTTTTTTAGCTAATGTAAACATTTCTTTAGCGTCCATATTTGCAAATTCACTAAATAAATAATTTTGTATTACTCTCTTATCGTCTTGTAATAAATCGTGTGGGTAAGCCTCTCTAAATTTTTCCCAAATTACAGGACCTAATCTTAAGTCCCAAACTTCAGCTACTAGAGTATCTTCTGAGTCAATAACTCTTTGTGCCATTCCAGGGTCATCGGGTAATCCTTGGGTAGCGAGTAATTCCATAGTTCCTTTAACTAATTCATGTACTAAAACTGGGAAAGTAATTCCTCTAGCTTTAATAGTGGGTGGGTCTGTGTCTGGGTCAAGTTCTTCTCTACCAGCTATATTTTGACCCGCTTGTGCCATCATCATAGTTGTTTGGTCTGGCATAATCCAATAAACTAAATCGTTGATTGACATCATAACACCATATAAATTAATTAAGTCAGGACTAATATTGTTAAGTTCCTCTTCAACCAAATGGAACATATAATGTCCTTTTTTGGAAGCTCCTTGAATTAATTGGTTTAAAAATCTTCTTTTTTGTTTTTCTAGGTCAAACTCCTCAAACTCTTCCATTGCTTCTTCCTCAGCATCCATCTGTTGTTCTGGAGTTTGTTGTTGTTCTTGAGACTGACCTTGCATTCCCTCGCTACTAATTTCTCCCATACCTACAATTTTAGCATCGTATTGTACAGCATCTGGTGGGATAGCCATTTCCTCTCTAACTATTTTTACAGCTAATTCTTCTAATTCTTGTTTGTGTTGAGATTCTAGTTGTAATATTCTTTGTGTTGCACCCATTAACATTTGTTGTAATTGCATGAATGATTGTGGGGTAACGTTTCTTAAACCTGTATAATTTTTAACTTTTTCTATTACCGACTTAAATCTTTCAGAAGCTATTAACTCTTCGAAATTAGACGGTATACCTTCTGGTGGTACAGATGGATATGCTTCAGAACCTGCACCTGGAAACTCTCCAGTTTCTAATTTTCCTTGTAAGGTAGGGTCCATTCTTTCAGGTCTGTCACCATAATCAATCGGTGCTTCAAAGATATTTTTAGTAAATTCTCTTAATATTTTTCTAGTTTTCATTTTGTTCTAGCTTTTGGTCTTGGGTTAGGCCCTGGTTTAGGTTTAAATGGATTTCTTCTACCTGGTCTTGTACCTGGTGAAACACCTGGTTTAGTCGGTGCTGGTTTTGTTGTGGGTGCTGGTGAGTTCATAAATAAACTATCAAAGTCTAACCATGCTGGTAACTCGTCTTTTGCGTCTTCCACATCATTATCAATAACTTTAACATCTTGTGTTTCCACAGCAATCTCATTTAAAGTTTGTAAAAATTGTGATTTTGTCATCGAAGGTCTCTCATATTTTTCTACTAATCCTAGTAACCAATTTTCAGTTAATTTTTGTTCATCAACTTTTTCTGGTAAATTTTCTGGATTAGGTGTGTTAGTGTAATCAGTTATAGCTTTTATAGTCATATCTTTAGCAGCCTTACGTACAGCATCATCATTTCTACCGTCCCCACAATCTTTATACTTACTTTTTTTACAAGCTAATACTAATTTGTGAAAATTATATTGTGATTTGGATTTAGCGACCTCCATCAAATCTTTCTTTCTTATATGTCTTTCAAACATGCCCATACCATCATCTGAGTTATCGTCATTATCTGGTCCTTTTTGTGGTGCGTCTTGGTCTGTATCCATTCCCGCCACATCTTTTTGTACATGTACTAACTCATCTTCCGCATCTTCATGTAAACCACTACTGTGTCCTCTTGGTCCATCGGATTGATGTCCTTTCGCTACAGGATTCATAAATGAGTATTTTGGTTCTGGTGCAAATTCATTTAATTCACCAGCGAAACCTTCTTCGTCCCATCCATTTCCACCATAAGAATCCATTGGTCCGTCTGAATCAAAACCTTCAGCGTCTGGATTATGGAATGATGGTGTGTCTAAATATTTTGCGTTTCCACTATATTGTCCTTTGTTTTGTTTTGTACCTGCACCTATTAAAGTTCCTTTATTATCTGTTGAGTAATAAGAATCCATCGGTCCTTGAGATGTGTGAAATCCTCCATCATCTGGATTTTCAAAAGAAGTTTCGTCAAAATCACCAGCTCCCATATCCATTATCACTTCGTCTAAATCCTCTTTCTCTAAAACTTCAACTTCCTTATCTCCTTTTCTATATTTTTGAATTGGTGTGTTGGTAGGTGTAAGTTCCTGGTCCTCGTTCATTTCAGTTACTTTAGCTGTATCTCCCGTAGTGTCTATATCTACATTTTCAGCGTCATCCACATCTGTTGTAACTTTATCTATAAAAGATTCTTTTTGTCCAGGATTTTTTAAATCATATTCAGTAGTAGTTGATTGAGTTGTGGTTTGTTCATTTAAAACTCTTTCTCTAAGAGCTTGAAGTTGATTATTGTCAAACTTTAAAAGTGTATCAATGTTAAAACCTTCTTTTACTAGTTTGGATAATGTGTCTATCTTACTAAATTTTTTCATGTTTTTCTGTTTCATTTGAGGTTAAAATTAAATCTCTTGAGTATAGTTTATCTGTAACAGATTCCATAGTTTCTCCAAACCTAAATACCAACCTAGTATCTTTTATGTCTTCTTCTTCAGTGTACTTTTCCCAACCTAATGCTATAACATCATCAATTGCGTCAGTAAATGAAAAATAGTCTGAATTTTGAACTAATTCAAATTCCAGACCTTCTTTTGAAAGTGTTCCCACTTTACTAATATACTCAATGTCAGGAGGTAATGGTTTTCCTAGTGCAGGATTTGAGTCCCAGTCTGGTCCCCATATGTCTACGAGTTCAGAAGAAAAGATGAATTCGTATACATAGTTACCTCTGAAATTAGAACCTAATCCATTGATGTATACTAATTTCATTTTAAATAACTTTTCCTGTTTTTGTTATTTCTACTAAATTTTTATTTCTTTTAAAAACTAAACCACCTCTTTTGTTTTTTCCCATGTAGTTAAAGTTTTTATTTTCATTTAAAAATCTTTTAGTTGTTCTTTCTTGTTCATATGAACCAAAAGAAGATTCTACTAATCTTTTTCTTTTTACTTGTTTAATACTTTCATTTAAAAAGTTTTCTTTTCTTCTTTTTTGTTCTTCTATTTTTCGTTGTTGCCTAATTCTTTTTTGTTTCTTTTCTTGTGGTGTTAACTGAAAGTACTTAGATAAAGTTCTATTAACTGTACTCTCATTAAATACGTCTGCGACTGCTGATACAGCTTCTACGTCTTCTTCATCACCAGCAAAATTTATTGTGTCTTCTTCATTAACATCAATATCAGTTTTAATTGTTACTGGGTGCATTTTCCCACTACCCTTAGGGTATTCAAATTGTTTTTTACCTTTATCTCTTGCTTCATCTGCGGCTAAAACAAAACTTTCTTCCATATCTTTTTCTTCGTTAAATATCCCACCGATACTATCCGTAGCTAAAGACATCATCTCAGGTCCTAATTTTTTCAGTAGACAAGTTGCCCCTTCAAAATTATCCGATGTTAAATATTTTGTAAAATCGAATATACATTCATCTCTTTGGACTATATTCATCATTGTACCACAGTGTTCAGGTTTTCTCCAGTCAATTAATTCGACAAGGTCCCCTATTTGACTAAAACTTAAACATTTCATTGTAGCTTTTACAACTTTCAGAGCTAATTTAGGGTCTTTTATAATTAAATCTACAAGCATTTCTATGCTAGGACTACCAAACATTTCATTCATTTCTCTTTCTTCATTAAAAACTTTGTCTGCTGCTCTTTCACCAAAACCAGCTGCTGCAGCTCCGATTGCCATTCTTGCTAAAGCTCCTAGATTTTCATCTATTTCTTCATCGTCACCCATAACCATACCTTCAGCTAATTCAGTTTCTAAATCCATATCTAGGTCTTCACCTTCCATGTCATCCATACCTAGGTCTCCACCTCCCATGTCATCATCACCTAAATCCATTTCTTCATCACCAGATAGTTCAACATCAAATTCACCTTCTTCAGTATATTCAATATCCTCGTCTTCAAACTTATCTACAATTTCGTCTTTGTCATCAGAACTTAATTTTTCTAAATCCACGGCTGAAATAACAGAGTTAAGAACGTACTTAATAATGTCTGCAGTCATTTCTGGTTCAGGAAGGTCTCTAAGTTTTTGACCTAATTTACCAGTTAATTTTTGAATGGCTTTAGTAGCGTCCTCATCGTCAGTTACTTCCACATCCATTTCACCTTCAATTTCTTCTCCACCTAAATCGTCTTCCACTTCAAAGTCCATGTCTGTAGTTTCTTCCTCACCGCCCATCTCCATCGCGTCTTCAAATCCTAAATCTTCAGTTTCTCCACCAGTATCTTCTGATTCTGGTTGTTTAAGTACAAATTTTGTATCTTCCTCCTCTTGTTCACCAATTAAATTTAATTGTTTTCCACCATTATAGTTTTCATTTAAAGGTTTCATAAGTAAGTTAAGCTTTTTTAGAGCTTCTGAGTATGAATTAAAAGTGTATCTAGAATTATTTCTCATTCCAGTCATGTAATTATACCCATCAGTACCTTCTTTTAATATCATATACTGTGCATTTTCTCTAATGATACCATATTTGTTACCATCGGCCGCTTTAATTGTATATTCTAAAGAAGCTGTATTATGAGTCTTAACTTGAGGTTTCATTCCATAGTTAGCTATCTCCATAATTCTTTGGAGTTTTTTATCTAATGGAAGTTTCTCACTCCCTACTGGTTTTAAATCTGCCATTTTTTGTTATTTAATTTCTTTTTTTATTTAACTTTGTAAAAATCCCATACCTATTAATGTGTAAGGGGTTGTAGGATTTATTGTTGTACTTCCACTATATGTAGCTTTTTGAGCATTACCATCGGGGTCTAAACATGTTTTACAATCACATACAAAACAAGCATTAGTTAATGTCCCAGATACTGTTTTTATCACTATATCTAAAGTACTACCATTAGTTATACCTACAGTAGCACCGTTTATTACCAAACCAGATACCGCACCACTACTTGCAAAAACTGATGTACATGTTTTACCAGTTAATTGACCAGTAGATGTTAGATAGGGTTGGATACTTGTACCACAGTACAATTCTTCTCCATATGATAGTCCAGCGTAATTTGCCATAATAAGTTTATTTTTTTATATAAATATTAAGTCTAATAGAAAAAAAACCTTTCTAATCTAAACTTAGACTTAAATCTAATACTTTATTTTTTAAATCGAAGAGTTTTTTAATATAACCACTTCTTCTTAAAAATTTAAAAGCCAGATTTTCATATGAGTATTCCCCACCCTTTTCTAATCCTGTAGCTCTAAATTTCTTAAGTTTTGTTTTTATTTTTTCTATTAAATCTAAAATTTCTTTAGGTGATTTTTGATATGCTTGATGTTGTATGGAATCTATAATTTCCATCCATCCTTGTGATTTCTCTAGAACTTTGCCCATATCTACATCTACATCAGTTCTTGTAGGTGCGACTAACCACTTGTCAAATAAAACGGAGTAAACTCCACTAGAGTGATGTACCTCTTCTACATCTTGTGCGTATACCTCAACCTCGTACCCTTTGATTTGAATGTCGTGAGAAGCATTCCATAAATTTTTTTTAGTATTTAATATGTTTTTCACTAAATCAACATTTTCATCTATACGGTCAAAATCTATTAAAATATGTAAATCGATATCTGAATACTGAGACCAATTATAGTTACAGATACTACCAGTTATTGTGATGTCTCCTATGTCACATTTTTGTGTATCTACATCACAATCTAAATTATCTAAATCTACAAAGTTTAAAAAATCATCGGCACTAAGCAAAAGTTTATCCCGAACTTCTTTCCTTAGACGATATTTTTTATCTTTATCTAAAGTCCAGATGTCGGGATTTAAACTTTTTTTTTGGTCAAAACTTTGTAGTATTCTATCTGCTAGGTTCATACCTATAAATAGTTCATATTAACGTAAGTTAGTCAAGTAATTTATATTTATACTTTTTTGCTATTTGTTTGTTGAAGTAACTACCTTGACTTTTAGCTATTCTTAATCCAGCAGCGGTATTACTATCTACATCCTCATATTCGTATTTACGTCCAGAATTAAATTCGACTATTAATTTTTTAGTGGTTTTATTATATATTGAACCTTTAATATTAGAAGACTTGTATTGGTTAATAATTCTATCACCACTATATATTTCTGATAACACTCCCATATTATTTCACTTCTTCGTATTCAACATCAGTTGTCTCTTCTTTATCACTACCTTCTTGTGGTTGTTCTGTTTGTTCATACATTTTAGTCGATATTGATTGCCATTCTTCGTTAAGATTTTTTAAACACTCCTCTATCAATTCTAAATTTTCACTCTTGTGAGATTCTTTAAGTTTATCCAGAGATTGTGTCAACTTTTCTTTATCTTCATCACTCAACTTATCACCAAACTCCTTTATTTGTTTTTCGGTTTGGAAAATCATGGTGTCAGCCTCATTTAACTTTTCCACTTTTTCCTTTTTTTCCTGGTCTTTAGCTTGGTTTTGTTCAGCTTCCATTTTCATTCTTTCGATTTCTTCATCCGATAAAGTACCTCCAGATTCAATTTTAATATTCTGAGATTTTCCAGTACCTTTATCTTTTGCACTTACACTAATAATACCATTAGCGTCAATATCGAAAGTCACTTCAATTTGTGGGATACCTCTAGGTGATGGTGGTATGTCCGTTAGTTGGAATCTTCCTAGACTTCTATTGTCCACAGCCATAGGTCTTTCACCTTGTAAAACATGTATATCTACAGATGGTTGGTTGTCTACTGCTGTAGAGAATACCTGTGACTTAGATGTTGGGATTGTACTGTTAGACTCAATAAGTGGTGTCATAACCCCTCCCATTGTTTCGATACCGAGTGAAAGTGGGGTAACGTCTAATAATAACACGTCATTTACATCTCCAGATAATACACCACCCTGAATAGCGGCTCCCATAGCTACTACCTCATCTGGATTTACACCCTTAGATGGTTTACGGTTAAAAAACTTTTCTACTGATTCTTGTATTATAGGTATTCTTGTAGAACCACCAACTAAAATTACTTCATCAATATCATCAACCTTAAGTTTAGCATCTTTAAGAGCTTTATCACAAGGTTTAATACTTCTTTTAACTAAGTCAGCAACCATAGTTTCAAATTTAGAACGAGATAAAGACATAACCAAGTGTTTAGGACCATTAGAGTCCGCGGTCAAATAAGGTAAGTTAATTTCTGTACTTGATGATGAAGATAGTTCTACTTTTGCTTTTTCAGCGGATTCTTTAATTCTTTGTAAAGCCATTGGGTCTTTACTCACATCAACACCGTTTTCTTTTTTGAATTGTTCAATTATCCAATCCATAATTATTTCATCAAAATTATCACCTCCCAAATGAGTGTCACCATTTGTTGATAATACTTCAAAAACACCGTCACCCATTTCTAAAATGGAAACATCAAAAGTACCACCACCTAAATCGTATACCACAACTTTTTTATCTTTATTATCGTCAAGACCATAAGCTAGTGAAGCTGCGGTTGGTTCGTTTATAATTCTTAGAACATTTAATCCAGCAATTTCTCCAGCTTCTTTAGTTGCGTTTCTTTGTGAATCATTAAAATAAGCTGGTACGGTAATAACCGCATCTGTTACGGTTTCACCGAGATATTCTTCTGCTGTTTTTTTAAGATTTTGTAGTACCACAGCTGAAATTTCTTGTGGAATGTATTTAGTATCGTCTATTTCTATACCGATACCGTTATTATTTATTTTTGATACTTTGTAGGGCATCTTACTTGCCTCTTTTTTAATTTCTGAGTAGGTACTACCCATAAATCTTTTTACTGAGTAGATAGTTTTTTCAGGATTAGTGACCGCTTGTCGTTTAGCTGGGTCACCAACTACTCTTTCTCCTTTATTTTTAAAAGCTACTACGGATGGTGTGGTTCTTTGACCTTCACCATTAACAATAACTTTAGGTTCGTTACCTTCTATTACGGCAACACAGGAATTTGTCGTTCCTAAATCTATACCAATTACTTTTCCCATTTGTTTAATTTTTATTTATGGTTATTTGTTTATTTATGAAAAATATATTAATACTTTTCATTAAATCAAGTAGTCAAATAGTGTACCATTAAAAAAATACTGACATTTTGTCATGAGGACATGTCACAACGACAATGGTTGATTATTAAGATTATTGGTAGTATAATTGTAAGGAATTAAAAAATTAAAAATACACCTATGAGATTAGAAGGAAATTTTGCCGACTTCGAGTCAGACGACTCTAAGAGTAAACCAAGAAAAGAAAAAAGTAATATTAAAAGTAGAACACCAGTTTTAGATAATTTTTCTAGAGATTTAATACAATATGCGGAAGAGGGTAAATTAGACCCTGTAGTAGGTAGAGAAGCGGAAATAAATAGAATAGCTCAAATACTTTCTAGAAGAAAAAAGAATAACCCTGTTTTAATTGGTGAACCTGGATGTGGTAAAACCGCTTTAGTAGAGGGGTTAGCTATTAAAATTAGTGAGGGTAGGTGTCCTAGAAACCTATTAGATAAAAAAATTATAGGTTTGGATTTAACTTCTATTGTTGCGGGTACAAAATATCGTGGTCAGTTTGAGGAAAGAATGAAAGCTATTATAGATGAATTAAAAGATAATGAAGATATTATAATTTTTATAGATGAGATTCATACTGTTGTGGGTACTGGAAATGCCTCTGGTGCTTTGGACGCTGCTAATATTTTTAAACCCGCTTTAGCGAGAGGTGAAGTCCAATGTATTGGAGCTACAACTATTGATGAGTATCGTGAAAATATAGAAAAAGATGGTGCTTTAGAGAGGAGATTTCAAAAAGTTATGGTAGAACCGACAACTATGGAAGAAACTTTACAGATTTTAAAAAATCTTAAAGAGAGGTATGAGGACCACCATAAAGTTAGTTTTACTGACGATTCATTATCAGCTTGTGTTATGTTAGCTGAAAGATATATAACCCATAGAGAATTTCCTGATAAAGCTATAGATATTATGGATGAGGTTGGAGCTAAAGTACAAGTAGATGTTGCTTTTCCTAAGGAAATAGAAGACTTAAGAACTAAATTAGCTAATTTAAAATTAGAGAAAGTAGAGGTGGTAAAATCACAAAAATATGAAAAAGCAGCGGAATTAAGAGATGAAGAAAAAAATGTAGTTTCTCTTTTAGACACTAAAAAACTAGAGTGGGAAATAGAAATGGAAGAAAGTAGGATTGACGTTACTGAAGAAGACATTTATGAAGTGGTATCACAAATAACTAAAATTCCCTTAACCAAGTTAGATAGTAACGAAACTAAAAATTTGTTAAACTTAGAGAAGTCTTTACAAAAGTTAGTGATAGGTCAAGATGAAGCTATTAAAAAAATAGCAAAAGCCATTCGTAGGAATAGGGTGGGTATTCGTGAAGTAAAAAAACCGATAGGTTCTTTCATGTTTTTAGGTTCCACAGGTGTAGGTAAAACTCATTTAGCTAAAGCTATAGCAAAAGAAATTTTTGGTAGTGAAGATGCCTTAATTAGATTAGATATGTCTGAATATAAAGAAAAGTTTAATTCTACCAGATTAATTGGTTCACCTCCTGGATACGTTGGGTACAATGAAGGTGGTCAATTAACGGAAGCTGTTAGAAAAAAACCTTACTCGGTAATTTTATTAGATGAAATTGAAAAAGCACATTCCGATATCTACGATTTATTACTTCAAATATTTGACGATGGACATATTACGGACGGTTTAGGTAGAAAAATTAACTTTAAAAATACTCTACTTATCATGACCTCTAACGTAGGAGCTAAACAAGTTTCAGAGTTCAATAAACCCTTAGGTTTTTCCACTAAAGACACTGAATCTAGAATGGAAGAAAAAAAGGAAGCTATTATTAAAAAAGCTTTAAAAAATACATTTAGACCAGAATTCTTAAATAGAATAGACCAGACTGTCGTATTTAAACCATTACAAAAAAGAGTAATATCCAAAATTGTTAAATTAGAATTAAAATCATTACAGGATAGGTTAATTGAAAAAAACTACAATGTTGTTTTTGATAATTCATTGACTAAATATATTGTTGAAGAGGGATATGATGAAAAATTTGGTGCTAGACCGATTAAAAGAGCAATTCAAAATAAAGTAGAAGATTTTATTTCTGAAAATATTTTAAAAGGTGAAATTCTAGAAGATGTTCATTACTCTTTAAGTGTAGATAAAGATAATAATGTTTTAGTGACTACAGTTTAACAAGATACTTTAGTTACTTGACAGGTGTCTTCATTTCTGGCAAAACACCCTATTTGTCCTTCTTCACATGTTGGGCAACCTACCTTACTTGTTCCATTTGAAAAGTAGGCTGGGAATGTTTTTGAGGTTTCAGTACATACACATTCACTAGTTTCGTATATGTAATCACCCGTATTAAGTAAACAAGGGTTTGACTGATTACTATAAAAAGTACTACATGTAGTACTTGCACAAGGACCTAATTTATTCTCACAGTCCGATTTACTAGATTTTAAAGATATGGCATTACAACTCCCACCTTCACTACAAGTCTCTAATTCATGACCCATAAAACTTCTTATATGGTGAGGTCCATCTTTTGCTCGTCCACCAAAAACTTTTTCTATTTTGGCACACCATTCTACACCATATATTGCTCTAATTCCCATTTTAACTAACTTGTAAATAAGTTATGTCGGGATTAAGGAACATATAACCTCCTGATGGTGTAACCGTTGGTCCACCTATAAGATGTCCCACGGCTCTTACTATATTTCCTGAACTTGCTGGGGGTGTTTTTGTTACAGTACCTGGTGTACTTGCATCTAAATAAAGTGGTTCCCCAGGTAGTGCACCTGATGGTAGTGAATTTAATTTTAAATGACCTCTAATTAATATTCCTTTCCCTCTACCTGCCACTTGGGGGGTGTCGGATAAAGCGAACCCTACCATTTTTCCTTCAGTAAATCCACTTGTAAGGACATTAGTTTGTTTCCAACAACCATCTGTATCTAAATATACAAACTGACCAGCTAGATACGTCGGGTCGTCTGCAGCACATAAACCATACCTTACAATTTCTCCTCCCCCTTCTTTTTGTGGTATAGCTAACATGTCTGCAGTATCATGAACCACATTATGAATAGTTGGGCTATCTGATTCTTGTATACTATTAGTAGTTATGTAGTCGTTACTGGAAACTCTGACTTTGTTGGTAACTTGTAACTTGCTTGAGTAAGCGGTATCATTGGTAAATCCTGTTAATTTTTGTCCTGCTAGTATACTACTGTTTTTAATGATTTCCGCAGCACCCTTACCTATAGATTGGTTAGCTCCAGCTAAAATCGCACAATTTGAAACTTCGGTACCTACTTGGTCCCCGAGTTTATTATTTTCACCGGCTAAAATAGAAGATTGTCGTGTTTTTCCCGTAATTGTATTCTCCAAACCAACCATAAAAACATTAGTGGATATGTAAGCTGTTTCACCATCATCGTGACCACCGACTGTGTTCTGTTGTCCAAAAACGGTAGCTTGGTGAGTATCCTGAATTAAGTAATTATTAAGTCCTCCCACAAAAGAACAAACAAAATCCGAGTTTTTAGTTCCTCCAGAATTTACTTCATTCTGTGAACCTAAAACATACACTCGATTTGCTCTAGAAAAATTATCTACCCCTAAAATGTAATTAAAGTCAGAATCTACATTATCCATTGAACCACCTACGAAATTAGCTTTACCTATGACTGTATTTCCACCATAACCGGTTTTATTAAGACCACCAAAAACTAATGATGTCTGTCCAGAAACTATATTTCCAGTACCCATAACTGTATTATATAATGAGGTATTTGTGTTACCTGAACCTCCTAAAATACTACACCCAATCCCGTCGTTTATTTGATTATGGTGACCACTTACTATACCATTAAATGTCCCATTCCGGTTAAAGTTATTTCTAATCGTATTTTTTTTACCCCCTATAATTGTTGCGGTAGTTGCTGAAACTAAGAAATTAGCTTGACCCCCACCAACAAAACTGGATATGGAATCATGTACTATATGTTGGTCTCCACCCGCAATTAAACTGTTTGTAGATGTACCAGTTGTATCATAAGTTCCTTTAACGTCTTTTAAAGCCCCATTAGATGTACCAAATTCTTCCCAAAATCCACTACTTGTAACATTGGAAGCATCAATAACAATGGTATCACCAGTAACACCTATTGTAATACCATTACTTCCAGATAAAGAATATAAATTCATTACACCGTTATTACTTCCAACTTCTTTATCTCTAAATACACCAATACCTGTACCCACATTACCACATGTAGTATTATCTATTTTAGTATTTAAAATGGTAAAGTTTCCATCTAACTCAGCATGTGTTAATGCTGTAGTTTGAGTTGTTCTCAAATAAAAAGGTGTTGGTAAAGGCATATCTATTGTTTTACAATAAATATTACTTAGAATAAAATAAGATTATAAAAGATTGTATGGGTAAGACTGTGGTTGGTGAATAAACTCGTATTTTTTGTTACCTAACTGTTTTACTACTTTTAAACCTAGATTTATAGCGTTTTGGACATCTTCCACAACAACATACTCATATGGTGTGTGATAACGATAATAACCCGCGGCAAAATTTAAACAAGGGAAGTTAAATTTTTTCTTTAACATCATAGTGTCTGTATACGGGTGATTCAACCATTTCGTAAATCCGTGTTCTAAAATTATATCTTTTACTGAACCAAAAAATTTACTTTCTTCTTCATATAATTTAACTCCCATAAGAGTTTTACTCATTGTATCATTTTCTGTGGAATCAAATTGAATAGCGTAACCTACATTTGTAAAGAAATCTGGGTCAGCTTCCTTAGAACCGTTACACCCTGTTTCTTCCGCTACTGGTAGAAATACCTTACAAGAGTCTAATTTTTCTAATAACTGTAGACAGATGAATACACCTGCTTTATCATCCCCACCAATACCAGTAGGTAAACCTTCTTCTTTATCATAAGCTTTTAAAGCTAATTTAAGGTCTCCTTGTGCATTAGGTAGTTGTTCTTCTCTAACTTCCATTTCGGTAATATTATGCACACTATCAAGATGAGCCACCAAACAAGGATAGGTCGAAGAGTCTCCTTTAGTAATATAGAGACTCCCCAACTTATCTTGATAATAATTAACCGAGTCTAGAGAACTAATATAATTAATAACGTGTTCTATGAGCCTATCCTCCTCCCAAGTATGGGTAGGGACGGAAAGTAAGTTTTTTAATTTATTTAGTGTTTCTCTATTCATACTACAAATATACAAATAATATTTTAAAGAAAAAAATAAAATTTAAACTTTTTTAATTTGGTTTAGTTGAAATTATATTCTATATTTGTCATGTATTCATCACACAAACATGCTCGGGTGGTGGAATAGGTAGACACGAGGGACTTAAAATCCCTTGGCCATTGTGGCCGTGCGGGTTCGATTCCCGCCCCGAGTACCCAAATGCACCCGTAGCTCAGCTGGATAGAGCAACTGCCTTCTAAGCAGTAGGTCATAGGTTCGACTCCTATCGGGTGTACTAAATATAGACGGGTATCCCCTCAAGCTTATACCTTGTAGAAAGGGTAACTGGTTACATGTGGGTTCAAGTCCCATTCCGTCTACCCGAAGATAAATTTTTTAATTTATCGGGTGTATTTATATAAGTTCTTTGAAAATATGGGGATGACTGGAATTGATTGACGTTAGTTTGATTGATATCAGCACGTCGAGGCTAAACTAACCTTGTAAAACTGGTTTATACTTCTAATCGGCAACGTATTAGATACTATGACAACTCTCGGTCTTGTCCGTGAGGAGTCAACTGTGGCTGTAGCGTAATTAAATTACGACTAAGGCTCCATCTCGTCTAAAGAATTTAAGATTTGTGTCTTTAGTATATGAGGTGTCGACAGACAAATCGAACGCACCAATACCATTAAGGTGGTTAAATAACATTATGGTTGGGGCTTCTGGATGGTTGTTTATTCTAGAAGGGTAAGTCCGAGGATAAAAGAATAAACTAAGCGTGTAGGATAGGTACGATAGACAATGGACAAGACGGGGGTTCGATTCCCCCCATCTCCACCAATAAAAAAGGTCCCGTTTGGGACCTTTTATGTTTTTATATATTTTTACTAATTATCTTCCTAGATTTTGCATAAACTGTTGGAAGTACTTTTGAGCTATGTCACTCAGTCCACCACCACCAGAGGATGTGGTACTTTGACCCGATGTTTCAGGTGGGACTTCTCCACCACCACCTAGGTCTTGTCCTTTAAATTGTTGTTTTTTCTTTTCTTCAACATCTTTTAAAGCGTCCTGTACTTGGTCCTTTTTCTTACCTAAAGCTCCACACAAGTAGTCTCTTACTTGTTTTTCTAATTCTTTGTAGAATTCTAGGTTGTCACCTAAGTTAGTTAATGAGTTACCAAATATTTGTTCTACTGTTCCACCCATACCAGTTAATTGTCTGTTAAGTCTCCTTACACCATATTCTAAAACACCTTTAGTTAATATAGGTGTTAAGTACTCACAGTTCATTAATTTTGGTAACTGGGTAAATGGGACGTTACCTAATGAAGTTGCTAATATCTCTTTTAACTCACCGTCTTTAATACCCATAAAACCTAAAATCCATCTATATAATTTTTCACGAATTGTTTCCCACAATGTGCCCATAACTCCTTGATTTTGAGACATTGAAAATGCAGCTTGTTCATTAAGAATGTTTTCGTGTTTTACAAGATAATTTGATAAGTCGTCAGTAGTAATACCATTTCTATTTAACCTATGTACCTCTTGTACATAATTTTCAAATATAGTATCTGGAGATTTCCCATGATTTCTTCTACTAAATCTGTCCACCCAAAGACCTATTTTTCTCTCTTTTGATTCTGAAAGAATAGGTTTTTTGTTTTTTAATTTTTCTTCATTTACTAAATCTTCAATAAATGACACTAATTCTGATTCTTTAAATTGTATTTTAGACATTATCTATTATATTTTATCTTCTTCTTTTATTTCTTAAATCTCCGTCACCTTTAATTCCATATTCTCTTTTAACACGTCTAGTTTCTTTTCCTAAACCAAAGTTATACGCTGCGTAACAATATTGTAATACCTTATAGGTGTTAGGTCCCCCAATTGTTGGTAAAGCTCTAGATGCTGCACCTATAACCAAAATACACTCATCTTTTGTGGCTTTAGTTTTATTTATATTTTCTAAGTTCTCTAGACTTGTTTCTGCAGCTTTTTGACTAGTAAATCTTCCAGAAGTGTTTTTTATTTCAGCTTCCTCAGAACCCACATTTTCATCTGGTTTAGACGGTGTTGGTGTTGGTGTATTTAATCCCTTAACCATTTTAGATGCTGTTTTTGGTCCGACGATACCGTCAACTTTAAGCCCGTTAGTGTTCTGGTATGTTTTAACAGCTTCTAAAGTTTTATTGTCAAAAATACCATTTATAGGAGACACACCCAACATCCTTTGTATTGCGGCTACTGAATCTCCCCTCATACCTTTTTTGATTATTCCATTACCAGCTGCAACTGCAGTTAAAGTAGGTGCTACTCCGTATGATGAACTACTACTACTACTATCATCTGTTGTAGTTTCTGGTTTTTCTTCAGTATTTCCAGTTGTTCTTCTTACTCTTCTAATTGAGTACTTATTATCATCTCTATTGTAATTAACTGAGTATTTTTGTTCTACAATTAATTTACTTTCACCTAGAACCTCGGCTAATCCAGTAATTGACTCTGTTAAAACCTCAAAATCTTTAACACCCATCGCTAATGCGATAGCAGCTCCTTGAAGTGCTGTTGGTTTCCGTTTAGCTGTTGTAGGATTATCATTCACTAATTCATCAATATATTCTGAAGCAGTTCCTTCTGGACCTTCAATATCATTTAGATTTTCATCTACTTCATAAATTTGACCACCAACCTCAATAGATTTAGTTAAAATCAATATATCTTTTTCTGCATCAGTTTCATCATCTGCGTTACCAAATACTTTTGCTAGTTTTGCTTTATCTTCGTCATCAGCAATTCCATAAGTTTGTCCTTGTGGTGTTTGGAAATAGTATTTTTCATCTGAATTTTCTATGTACTGAAACTGACCTAAGTAATCTTTACTACCTGCTTTAAATACTGCAGCTAATGATGCTGTTCCTGCACCATCCACACCTACAAATATATCTACAGTTTCTCCACCAAATAAAGTTTTAAACTTAATTCTATAAGCTGGTAAACCTTCAGGTCTTTCTATAAGGTCTTCACTTTTTTCTTTTAGAATTTTTTCTAAATCTTTGTTACTGAATATTTTTTTACCATCTATGATGGTTAATGGTTTGTCTTTTAAAATATTATAAACTTGATTTAAATCACTCTCATCCATTTCATCAAATAATTCTTCTAATAAAGGAACGTCATATTTTAATTGGTATATTTTAGATAAGTGTGAACAATCACCTACTGTATTGATTGCTTGAAATGCTCTATAAACATCTTCTTCTTCGGTTCCTGCTCCTTCAGTTGCTCCGAAAGATATAAAATCTACAATACCTTTACCAAAATATTTTTCACCACCTTCTGTTGCGTCATGAATAGCTGCGGCTATTTGTGCAATATCTGATTCTGACTGAAAAGTTACAGTAATATCACTTTCATCATTATCCATCTGTACTAAACTTTCATAATAAGCTGGAGAAAAACACATAGACAACCAGTCTTCTTTAGACACATCTTTACCTTCGGACCAATCTTGTTGTCCACCTACCGCATCTCCAGGTAAAGGAGTACCATCATTACCTCCAGCACCAAGTAAGTAAGCTCCTGTACCCCATGTAAGTAAGGAACCTATCCCTTTAGCCATATTCCTGTTTGCTAAACCTGCGATACTAGAGGACGCTCCACCTAATCCTCTTCCTGTAGCTATTCTACCTATTGACTGCTTAGATAGATTTTTTCCAGTAACCGTTTTTAATCCACGAGTAGAGACTTTACCAAACCCAAGTAAACTTTTAGCCCAATTGGGTGCTTTACTTAATAGACCTCTACTACCAGCTCTTGCTGACCAAGTTCCTACACTAGCTAAACCTCTACCTAAAGCTGTCCTTCCTATTGCACCTACTATTGGTGCTAAGAAAGCCCACTCTGTTAGTAATTCTGCTTCCGTAAGAATTTTTTTATTCTGAGTAGTTTCCCGATTCTCCTTTAATATTTTTAAATCGTAAGTACGATTTTTAGTTTTTTTGTTGTAGTTTTTTGACTCTTCTAAGGTAAATTCTTTATTATAGCCATTTAAATGGTCTATTTTTCTTAGTTCTTCAGTCAATGACATTTTAGGTTTTTCCATTTTTGTTTTTTTTTATAAATATTTAGTTATCTATTAAAATTTCTTGTTTATTACTTTAAGGCGTCTACAAAATCTCCCTGGTCTTGTTTATTTAAATCGTTAAAGAAGTTACTTCCTTCATCGGACCTTAAAAATTCTTCAAACTTTCCATTTAATGTTCCTTCGTCCATACCCTCAATTGCTGCTGCTCCTACACCAGTTCCTGTAAGGTAATTTATAAATTTAGAATATAATTTTGTTCTATTTAATAATCCTTTTCTTTGCATTCTTGTTAGTAACCCACCACTCTTACGGAATATCTTAACTTTTCCAGTTTGTTTTGCTGCTTGTGTAAATACACTAACGTAAGTTTTAGCGTCTTTAGAAAAAGCTCTAAAACCTGGTAATTTACCTATTTTACTTATTATTTTACTTAAGAATCCTTGTGTGGAAGGGTTTTTCATAGTTTCAAGAACCGCTTTACCAGCTTTTGTTTTACCCATTTCTGAAGCTACCTTAGCAGCATTACCACTTTTAAGTCCAACATTTATAGCTTTAGCGTTTATTTTACCTGCTTTCATTAAACCAATGAAAGGTTTAGCTATAGCATCCCCAACGTAAGGTACAAGAGATATTAAACTTAACATCCCATATAGAATGTCTCCTTGTTTAAAGTACGACATGGCGTTAATACCATCTGCAATACCTGTTGGGTCAACAATTCCCACAAAATCTAAAAAAGTATTGTACCACTTACTTTCATTTAATAAATCTACATCAAACTCCGTATCGTAATCTAATGAGTGTTTTCTTTTCATTTCATCGAAAGAAGGTTTATTATAATAAGACCTAATATCTCTATCTGCGGTTGTGAACCCGTCATCATCCATTTCAATATCAAACATCCCTTCTTCGTCACTATCTTCCCATAAAGGATTTGCTTTACCCCTACTAATAGAATAAGAGTCTGCCCAGTGACTTACACCACCACCAGCAGGATTAGCTGAACCTCTGGTTAAACCAGTTTCCCAAGTTTTTGCACCAGTACCACCAGCGTCTGAAGTTCCAGCTTCAACACCACCTCCAGAAGTACCTGCTTCTTGTTCACTAATCATTGTTTTAATGATTGTAATTAATTCAGTTTCACTTACTGTTACCTTTTTCATTATTAATCGTTCATTTTAACATCAACAGTAACAGTCACATTTACTTTACCATTATTAGTTTTCCAATTCCATTTTTTATACAACTTATCATCTTCGAAGTTTTCAGTTACATTTTTATCTTTTAAACTAAAAGCTCCTTTAGTGGCATTTAAATGTCCTTCGATTTTCTTAAAAATATCTTTAGCTACTGGACTTGCACTCTTTGGTAATGGTTGACTTTTTGTCTTAGAGGCTTCTTTTTTTTCTTCTAATTCATGACCTAAAGTTAAATTTTCGATGATTCTAACTAATTCTGATTCAGTAAGTCTTACTACTTTTTTCATTTGCTTATTTTTTTATTTATCCACTCTTTTATATAGTGTTTAGAAAGGTTATTAATTCTTTTATTAATAGTAGAAGTCAGGTAATCTTCATCATCAGACATTTCACATATAGCTTCCTCAATTAATTGGTCTCTGAAACCTCCCTTAATTAATTTTGTAGCTTCCGTCAATTTAAACTTCTTCCTATTATCATAAATAGTATCTAGAAAGGTAAATATATTTTCTTTTAAACCTTCTTCAGTATAGTGCACTTTTTTCTTGTTAACTATATCTTTTACGATATGTTCAAGATGAAGACTTAATTTAAATGCGTTACCCATTTTATACTTTTTCCTATAAATATTTGGTTATTAGATAATAATTATTTATCTTTGTACTATTAAACACAAAATACTCACATTTAAAACAATATACCTATGAATAAAATTTTTTTATACCTCACCTTATTAAGTTTAGTTTTCACTAGTTGTGAAAAATATGAGTTTGATGTCGATATCCCAACTATCGAAGGAACTGAGTGGATTTTAGTAAACGGTAGAGTTTATACTGAAAATTTGACTACTGGAGAATTAACTTATTATGACCACTTTGACGATAATCAAACTACGTCTAATTTAGATATATTTGGTGGTTCTTTGGTAGATGTTGACAACATAGAACAAAATGTCACTACTTGGTATTTTGAAGATGGTACATTTACATTAGATAACGGTAACACTTATGATTACGATACCCATGGGAGTGGTAGTAGAAAACAATATAAACTTTTAGGTATACCTCCTTATGGTTCCTCTCGAAGTTTAGGGATTTTAGATTTTGATGAAAATGTACTTCATGTACAAATATATGAATCCAATGAATCTAATCATGGTGATAATTACCACTACTACACTGTATTAACTTTTGTAAAGAGTGGTTATAGTTGTCCTTCATGTGTGTATACTAGTGAATTTAATTACGAATATGGTGGTACAGTAAGTTTGGTTTCTTCAGATGTTCCTGGTCACTTACAGTTAACTGGTACTTCATGGGTCATAACTAGATATGATAATGGGATGACTCCAGTCTACCCTAATGATACAATTAATTTCAATAGTGGTGTGTCTTACGATATAAATGGTTCAAACCCTAACACTTACTCCTTATCTAATAACACAGGTAATAACCTTCATAATTTAACACTTTATGAATGTGTTACATTTAATGGTAATTATTCAGGGCAGGTAGGATTGTCTTTCATTGATGATGGTGAATTAAATAACCTTACAATGAATGGTATATTTGGAACCTCTGGTTCTATTAACGTTTGGATGGAACGAATTAACTAGTCTTCTATTTCAAAATAATTGTCTAGACTACCATCGTTCAAATCATAAGCCTCCTCCAATTTGCTCTTACATGTTTCTACCAAATCCCAGTCATTGTCTTGAATGGCTTCATTTAGTAATTCTATAATGTCGTACAATTCCATAATGATATTATTTTTGAGAATAAGTATTTATAATGTAAGCAAAAGACATTTCCTTTATTAAAAAAAATTAATACAATTATCTTATGGGAAAAAAAGATTTAAAAAACCAACATAAAGATTTGGTAATTCACATTATTGATATACTCGCTGAACTTGACCCTTCAAAAACAAATAAATTTCTAACACTATTAATTAAACGTTTCAAAGAAGAATCTTCTCAGTTTAAAAAATACATAACACTTGAGATTATGCATTTAATGGGTAAGGAAAATTTACGGGCATTAAAAGATTTTAATAATCATCTCGATAATAATCGAACCGAAATTAAGGATGTTTCTTTGATAAAAGATTTTGGAGATTTACACGAACAACTAGTTTACGCCGAATTAAAACTTAAAAAAAGAGATTTAAAAAAAGAAATTTCTATTTTATATAAAGACAAAGAGTGGTTAGTATTAAAACCCTTAAGTTACGAATCTTCAAAAATTTATGGTGCAGGAACTAAGTGGTGTACTAGTAGTAGAGAAGACGATAAAGCTTTTTATAATTATTCTAATGATGGTGTTCTTTTATACGTTATAAAATTGGGGACAAAAGAAAAATATGGTGTTCACTGGTACTTCGAAAAAGAGAAAAGTGTTGAGATGAGTTGGTGGGATGTTGAGGACAGGAAAGTAGATTCACTAACCCTTAATGTTCCTTCTAAAATTACACAAATTGTTTTAGACCATTATTTAACCATTAAACAACCCAATTCAGATTACTTTAAAGGGAGGGATAAGGAAAGGTCAGAAGAATTAAAGGTAAAATCAGATAATTGTAATGTAATACCTTTTAATCCAGAACCACTACCTAACTTGGTAGAACCTGAATGGACATTATATCAAGGTAACACTACAACTACACTGGATGTGGATGGTCTAGTAAGTAAAAGTTTAGAGTACACCTATATGGCAGACGCCATGAAAAAAAGTTTAGAGGATTTGGATAATTAATTCCAGAAAGACTTATAAACTGATTCGTTAATCGTTTCTGGGTCTAAAGGTGGTGAATTAAATATCATATATTGGTCTGTTTTCCCATTTACCGTTTCATAAACTGGTCTGTTACCCTCATTTTTAAAAATAAATATTTTGTCTTTAGTTCCGACTTTGGTTGGGCCAAATAAGAAATGTGTGACATTGGGTCCATATTGTTTTAACCATCCCGACTTTACCCAGTATTTCCCATCTTTTCTTTTCACCACATCATTAGAGTCATATAAAGATTTGATTTGAATGGCCATTATTTCACCTGTAGATTTATTTTTAATTACAACATCTTCTCCAGTTAGAGCATCTGCTGCAATTCCAGGTTCATTCCCCACCTCCCCGTCTTGTTCCCACTGAGGGTATAGTGTATTTAATTCTTTAACTGCAGATATTTCATTTTCACGTCCTTTTCCCCAACTACCTTGATTTGCTTTAACTAACGCTTTAAGAATAGGACTATTAAGACCAAAAATTTCTCTTCTATTATTTTTTAACCAATTATTAAAATGATTAACATCGAACCAACCAGCCCCTACACAGGGGTAATTAATTTCGTTTAAGTGCTTTTCGTAATTTTTTAACAATATGTCTCTCACATAGGGATTGGTTTCAAAAAAATTTAAAATAGACCATCCGTAAGTAGTTCCAGGAGCATCAGTACCTGGAACATTAATAAAACCATTTTGCATATGTTGTTCAGTTGGTTCACCTAATGGTGCTATATATTGTTTGTACACATCAATCAGTATTTCTCTAATGGTGTGCTGTAATTGTTTTTTGCTATAGTCACCCCAATATTTCCACCCGTTTTTCCCTATGTTATATAACTTACAAGGTCCACCACCATATCCCTTCAACAGTGTAATTACTTCTGGTTCTGGTTGATTTATTTCTGGTCTATTTAACACCAGGTCTAGGTCTCCTCTTGTATCCTTATTATAGTTAATTTGTATACCACCATATTTAGCATTATTAACTTCATAAGCGTCAAGGCTAATTGTTGGGTAGTTATCCTGAGGGCCTTTTAATATTATCACCTCTACACCTGGTAGCTTTTTTACATTTTTATCTTTAGTATTTAAGAATACAAGTTGATTCCTACCATAAAACTTGGGGTCACTAATACTGGTATAATTAATCTCTTGTGTTTGTTGTTCATTTAAGATTATGGATTCTCCTAAGAGTTCTTCACTTCTAACTAGTCTATAAGCGTCTATGGATGGATATAAAGGCATATTCTTAAACTCTGGACCATCAGGGTCTATAATCCATCTAACTAATAATCTATCTTCC
>Ga0163111_10000369_pt1 | contig 27123 bp, 27 predicted proteins | sample CRUFie1St18metaG_FD_109645 | JGI IMG/M metagenome (GOLD analysis project Ga0163111, IMG submission 109645) | Marine microbial communities from the Costa Rica Dome - CRUD Field 142mm St18 metaG | ecosystem: Environmental > Aquatic > Marine > Oceanic > Photic zone | place: Costa Rica: the Eastern... | reverse complement strand
TTAATAAATAAATCAGCAAAAAAATGGTAAAAATGTTTATGCCCTGCACGTTGCCCTAGCATGTTTATATGCATGGTATTTACGTGTGGGCTTATAATATTTTGCAGCTTTTTAGGCTTAGCCTGGTTCCATTGTACTGTAGTTTGGTTTTTATTAAGCGTAACTGCCTTGTATGATGCGTTATCAATAACGCATCCGCTATGGCCCAACAAAGTAACGTTATTTATAACAAAGCATGATTGCTGCTGCGTAAATTGATTGCTATATTGCTCACCAGCTTTGGCAAAATAATCTTGCTGTTGTTTTGTAAAATCAATGCCAAGGGCGCTTAATTTAATATCTTTACAATCATCAGCTAACACTTGATGCGCAAGGTTTTTTACATAAATATGTTGCGTATAAAAATTAAGCTTGCAGCGTAAAAAAGGTAAAACGCTACGTAAAGCATTAAACACATGGTAGCGCAAAAAACGCCCGTTAAGATGTTTACTTACAAATGATTTTTTACGCACATATAGTGCATATCGTAACTAAATTTTATTAGCTATGTTTTTTAGGTAAAATTTTAACCTACTAGCTCAATACCGCTAAAGAAATACGCAATTTCAATAGCCGCATTTTCAGCACTATCAGAGCCATGTACAGAGTTACGTTCGATGCTTTCGGCAAACTCTTTACGTACAGTGCCTGGGGCTGCTTCGCTTGGGTTAGTTGCACCCATTACCTCGCGGTGTTTAGCAACAGCGTTTTCACCTTGTAGTACTTGTACAACTACTGGGGCAGATATCATAAAATTAACTAAATCGTTATAAAACGGACGCTCTTTATGCACCTCATAAAATTTTTGTGCTTGAGCAGTAGTTAATTGGATACGCTTTTGTGCTACAATGCGTAGGCCTGCATCCTCAAAAATTGTGTTGATTTTACCGGTTAGGTTGCGCTCTGTAGCGTCTGGTTTTATGATAGATAATGTTTGTTGCATACTTGCCTTTAATTTACGCTGCAGGTTAATAATATGTTGGTAGAATTTGTCAATATTAACTAGCAGTACTTAATATGTTTACACTATTGCTTGCACTACCTTAACCCCATCTGCACTATTGTTTAAGCATGGTATAAAGCTAAAGTTTTTACCGCCATTTTGTAAAAATATCTCTTTTACCTCTTCGCCTATTTCATCAATAGTCTCCAAGCAATCAGCAGCAAAGCCAGGGGTTATTATAGCTATTGATTCTACTCCATCTTTTGCTAGCTGCTCTACTGTTACATCAGTATATGGTTGCAGCCATGCTTTAGGGCCAAAACGAGATTGAAAGGTTATAGACATCTGCTCCTCATTATACCCTAGCTCCTCACGCAATAGACGTGTGGTTTTATGGCAGTAACATTGGTATGGGTCTCCCTTATCAAAATAACTTTGCGGAATACCATGGAAGGAGCAAATAATTTTATCCGGCGTATAACTTAAAGTTTTAAGATGTTTTTTAACACTATTTGCCAGTGCCTTTATATAAACTGGGTTATCATGGTAGCCTTGTATGGTTTGCAAGCCAGGTTGCCAGCGTAGAGTTTTTAGGGCGTCAAAAACTCTATCATAAACGGCTGCTGTAGTAGTGGCAGAGTATTGCGGGTATAGCGCTATAACTTTTAAGTTGTCGCATCCAGCATCGCGTAAAGCTTGTATTTTGCTTTTTATGCTAGGGTTGCCGTAGCACATTGCCCACTCAACAACCTCCCCATTTTTGGGTTTTATCTTATTGGCTAATTCGCGTGTGTAGTATCTTAGTGGGCTTTCATTAGTACTGTTACGCCAAATAGATTTGTAATTTTTTGCAACTTTTAATGGCCTAAAGCTTAGGATAATAAAATTAAGCACAAAAAACCAAATTATGCGTGGCACTTCTATTACACGTCTATCGCTTAAAAACTCTTTTAAATAACGGCGGATAGAAAAATAATCAGTGCCATCTGGCGTGCCTAGGTTAACTAGTAGAATGCCGGTTTTGTTGTGTTTAATAGGGGGGTGATTCATATGGATTAGTTATATGCTTTGTATAAGTTATTTTCTATAAATATATATAGAAAAGCAATTTAACTTTTTTAGCTTGTAATAGTATCATTTGCCGCATATTGGCGCGCCCTTTTCCCCGATTTGAGCGAAGCTCAAAAAGGGCGCGCATCCATAACAATTTGATCTATAATCAAATTATTATGGGGTTCGTCTACAACATATATTGCTAGTAGACTTACAAAGTTAAATTGTACTATCGGTGTTCTATAACTTAGTTAGAGAAATGCCATATTTAGTTTTGTTCTTCTCTTGAAATTGTACTCTTAGGCCCCACATATCTATACATGACAAAACATCAATTTAGTGCCGATACGGCAAAAGTTTTAAATTTAGTTATACACAGCTTGTATACTAATAAAGACATTTTTCTACGTGAGCTGATAAGTAACGCTAGTGATGCTTGTGATAAGCTGCGTTTTGAGGCGCAAAAAAATGATGAGCTTATAAAAGGTGATGCTGATTTAAAAATCACCTTAAGGGCGGAAAAAGACTCCCGCACCCTTACCATAACCGATAACGGTATAGGGATGAATGAGGAGGATTTAATAAATAATCTAGGCACTATTGCCCGCAGTGGTACGCAAAATTTTATTGAGGCATTAAGTGGCGATAATAAAAAAGATGTAAATTTAATTGGCCAGTTTGGGGTAGGTTTTTATAGTGCTTTTATGGTGGCAGATAGCGTAACTGTAACCACTAAAAAAGTAGGTGAGGATCAAGCATATCAATGGCAAAGTAAGGGCGATGGTGAATTTACCATTACTAAAACAGATAAAGAAGCCCGTGGTACTACAATTACCTTGCAGCTTAATAGTGAGGCTGATGATTATTTAGATAGGTTCCGTCTGCAGCATATTGTGCAAACTTATAGTAACCATATTAGTATACCAATTGAGTATATAAATGATGAGGCGGCGGAAAACCCGACGGAAACTCTAAACACTAGCAAAGCAATTTGGCTGCGTGATAAAAAGGAGATCAGTAAAGAGGATTACAACGAGTTTTATAAAACTGTTAGCCATTTACCAGATGAGCCTTGGGCTATTATTCATAATAGTGTGGAAGGTATGTTATCTTACACTAACTTATTATTTATACCTACTACACGCCCGTTTGATTTGTTTCACCCAGATCGCTCGCATCGTGTAAAGCTATACGTAAAGCGTGTATTTATAGGTGATGAAACTTTAGATGTTATCCCGCGCTGGCTACGTTTTTTACGTGGTGTGGTAGATAGTGAGGATCTAAGCCTTAATATTAGCCGCGAGAGCCTGCAACATAGCGCGATGATTGATAAAATACGTGAAAGCGTAACTAAAAAAGTTTTATCGGAGTTAAAGAAGAAACTATCTAAAGATCAAACAGAGTATGAAAAGTTTTGGGAGAACTTTGGCCCAGTACTAAAAGAGGGGCTATGTGAGGGCATAGATAGTAAAGATAAAGTTTTTGAAACTTGCTTATTTAATAGTAGTGCAGGTGATAATTTAACTACCTTGGATGCATATATAGAGCGCGCTAAAGAGAGCCAAAAAGAGATATATTATATCACTGGTGAGGATCTAACCACTTTGCGTAATTCCCCGCAAATTGAGGGGTTTATCAGTAAGGGCATAGAGGTAATATTACTTAATGATCACGTGGATGATTTTTGGTTAACCAATGTACGTAATTATAAGGATTACAAATTTGTATCTGCAGCACGTAGTGATGTAAATTTAGATAAATATGAAAACGCCGGTAAGGATAAAGATAAACCAGCTGAAGATACAAAACCTAGTGAGGCTATAACTTTGCTTATTGCCAAATTTAAAGAGCAACTAGGTGAGCAAGTGCGCGATGTAGTGCAAAGTACATCGCTAACAACCAGCCCAGTACGTTTAGCTATTAAAGATGGCGATATGGATATGAAAATGGAGCGCTTTTTAGTAGAGCAAAACCAGCTGCAAGGTGGTAGTAAAAAAATATTGGAGCTTAATGCTAACCACCCACTCATACTTAAGTTAGCAGATAAGCTAAATGCAGATAGCACAAGCAAACAGGTAGAGCAGGTAATTAATTTGCTACATGCCCAAGCCCTAGTGGTAGAGGGTGAAAGCCTAACCGATAAGCGTGGATTTAGTGATAATCTAAACGGTGTGTTAGAGCAGTTTGTGGCTTAATAAAGAGCTTAATGCAAGATGTAGATGTTATAGATTTTTTTAATCAGCAATTAACTCTTGCGACTAAAGATAGGAGCCATCCATATAGGTTATTTAGCGTTGCAACTACTGATCCTGAGGGCAACCCAGACACACGTACAGTTGTAATTAGGGATTTTGAGCCAGCTAATAATATTATTACGTTTCACAGCAATATTAATGATAAAAAGATACAGCACATAAAAAACAATCCTAATATTTGTCTGCTTTTTTATAGCTTGGAGCATCGTGTGCAATATAGAGTATATGCTAAAGCCAGCGTGCATTATATGGATGATATAACCCAGGCAAAATGGGTTAGTATGCCCCATAATTGTTATAAAACTTATATAAAGGATTTAGATGGAATTGATAAAAATAATATTGCTTGCTCACCACAAGAGCTAGCACAAGCATACCCACTATTTAGCGTAATAAAGTGCCATTATGATAAGCTTAGTTACCTTAAACTAGTACATAATGGTAATATTAGTATTGATGTAAGCGTATAGAGCAAACCACTAAACTAATACAATCTTGTAAAATAGGGTGATTTTAGCTATAACACTGCCCAATATGGACCATTTAGATAAACTCGAAGCTCAAAGTATTTACATATTTCGTGAGGCGTTTAACAAAATTAACAAGCTTGGTATGTTATGGAGCTTTGGTAAAGATAGTAACGTAATGGTATGGCTGGCGCAAAAAGCGTTTTTTGGTAATATCCCATTCCCGCTTATCCATTGTGATACTGAGCTAGAAATGGATGAGGTATATGAGTTTAAAAAGAAGTATACAAAAGAGTGGAATATAAATTTAATATCAGAGATTTGTCCGCCGCTAGAAACCACAGATGAAACTCTGCCACATAGTGCACGTATTGCTGCACGTAAAACTGGTGGTTTAAAGCAAGTTTTAGATCAGCATAAGTTTGATGGTATAATAGCTGGTATTCGCCGTGATGAAGAGGGCACCAGAGCTAAAGAGCGTTACTTTAGCCCACGCGGGCAAGAGGGTGAGTGGGATGTAAAAGATCAGCCACCTGAGTTTTGGGATCAGTTTATGACTGATTTTCCTCCTGGTACGCACGTACGTGTACACCCATTATTACATTGGACAGAGCTTGATATCTGGCTTTACATAAAACGCGAGGGATTACCAATTGTACCTTTATATTATGCCAAGCCATATGGTGAATTTTATGGGCAAGATTACAAAGGCGCTATGATGCGCTTTAGAAGCTTAGGTGAAAAAGGTATAACCTACCCGCTGCCAAGTAGTGCTACTAATATTGATGAAATAATAGAGGAGCTACGCACAACTAAAGTAAGTGAGCGTAGTGGCCGCCCGATGGGTGCGGATGAGGATGAGAGTAGCTTTGAGCGTTTGCGTGCAGATGGCTACATGTAGTTAAAGATAGGCATTACTAACGTCCAGCTTCTATCTCACGCCATTTTTTTACGTTTGCATTATGCTCACGTAGGGTTTTACTAAAATTATGCCCGCCCTTACCATTAGCTACAAAATATAAATAATCTGTATCAGCTGGGTTTAATGCTGCTTTAATACTAGCAATACCCGGGTTGCATATAGGAGTAGGAGGCAAACCCTTTATATAATAAGTATTATACGGGTCTTTTTTTGCTAAATCACTTTTATAAATCGGGCGCTTTAATACATACTTACCTTTAGTAATTGCGTAAATAACGGTTGGGTCTGTTTGTAGTTTCATCCCTATATTTAGGCGGTTAATAAACACGCTTGCTACTTTGTCACGCTCCCCTGTGATGCCGGTTTCCTTTTCAATAATAGAGGCAAGTATTAAAGCCTCATTTTTATCTTTTAGAGGTAGATTAGGTGCTCTATTTTCCCAAGCATGATCTAAAACCATTTGCATATCTTGTTGCATACGGGAAATCACCTCATCATATTTGTTTCCATATATGTAATCATATGTTTCTGGCAGTAAGCTGCCCTCTGTTATATTAATAGGGGCATCACCTTGCAAGCCGTGTAAGTTTTGTAATATTTCAAGTACTTGGCTGCTGTATAATCCCTCTGGTATGGTAAATCGTCTGCTTATGGTTTTGCCATTATTTAATACTTTGAGTATTTGTAGGGGCGTTGTTTTTTTATCAAAAAGATACTCGCCAGCTTTAATATTATCTAACCCATGTAGCTTGGCTAATATTTTATACTCTATGGTGTGCTCTCCTAAGTTAGCATTTATAAGTTGAGTAGTAATTTGATTAAAGCTTTGCCCTTTTGGTATAATAATAGTTTTAGGGGTGGCAATGTTTATAACATTATTAAACTGGCTATATAAAAAAAGCGCCCCTACAATTAGCAATATAGTAACTAGTATTAAGATAGCTTTAAGTGGCGATTTTTTAATACTGCTTTGGCTTAGTATATGTTTGTAATTTCTCATTAGTAAATTGTGTTAAGCCTCTATAGGGCCATGGCCTTGCCCATGTATAAATTGATGCACAAATGGGTTGCCACTATCATCAATTGCTGCTGCTGGGCCATGCCAGATAATTTTACCTTTATAAAGCATAGCAATGCGGTCTGCTATTTTACGGGCGCTGGCCATATCATGTGTAATAGTTATAGCTGTAGCGCCTAACTGTTTAGTGCATTTTACTATTAAATCATTAATTACATCAGCCATTATTGGGTCTAGCCCAGTGGTTGGCTCATCAAAAAATATAATCTCCGGGTTAGTAGCAATTGCACGTGCTAGTGAAACACGTTTTTGCATACCACCACTCAGCTCACTAGGAAACTGATCAGCCACATGTGATTTTAAACCTACAGATTCTAGCTTTTCAATAGCTATATCCTTGGCAGTTTTACGTGTTGCGCCATAATTATTGAGCAGTTTAAATGCTATATTTTCCCATACGGTTAGGCTATCAAATAACGCCCCACCTTGGAAAAGCATGCCAAACTTATCCGTTAATTTGTTACGCTCACGCGCAGAGAGGCCAGTAGTTTTTTTACCATCTATTAGTATTTGGCCATTATCTGGAGTTTCTAGCCCTAAAATACATTTTAAGGTTACTGATTTACCGGTACCAGAGCCACCAATAATTACTAATGATTCGCCTGGTGCTACGTCTAAATATACGCCATCTAAAATCACTTTATTTTTAAAGGCCTTTTTAAGGCCAGATACGCATATTTTATGAGCTGCTTGCATGGTTTGAGATTAACTTACAGTTAAAATGTAAATTTGTAAAACGGCTAACACTATTAAAGCTATATAAATTAAATTGTTACTTTTAGCTGGGGTAGGGGGCTTTAAATTATTATCCAGCGCTTTATCTATTTTATCCATAAATGCTGGTAGTTTTTCAGCTGCCTCTTTTATATCTAGCGCTATATATTTTGCTTGGCTTTGTACGCCCATATGTTTTTTACTCCACTGTACTATTATAGGCTCGGCTAGCTTCCAGATATTTACATCTGGGTTTAGTATACGCCCTACGCCTTCAGCCATCATCATGGTTTTTTGTAATAGTAATAATTGTGGTTGGGTTTCCATCTCAAAATCATCCGCTACTTTAAACATATAGCCTAGTAGTTTTGCTATAGATATTTCATTAAGTGGTAGGCCCATTATGGGCTCACCCACGCTACGGCAGGCTTGGGCAAATAAGTTTACATCTTGGGTTTTTGGCACGTAACCAGCATCAAAATGGGCTTTGGCTACACGGGTGTAATCTTGCAGTAAAAACCCTGCAAAAATATTAGCCATATATAGGCGAGATTTTCTATCAATGCGGCCCATAATACCAAAATCTACAGGTATTATATTACCTTGCTTATCTACAAATATATTACCTGGGTGGACATCTGCATGAAAATATCCATCCTCAAATACTTGCCAAAAAAAGCTGGTAGCGCAGCGGGTTAGTAACTCTTTAGTATCTATACCAGCTTTTTTAATTGCTGCAGCATCATCAATTTTTATGCCATCTACCCACTCTAGAGTTAATACGCGTTGGGTAGTACGTGCCCAATCAATAGCTGGTACTTTAAAGCCTTGGCGGTTTTTAAAATTATCGGCTAGCTCACCTGCTGCTGCTGCCTCCATGCGTAAATCTAGCTCAATTTTTATAGCGTCTTTAAAAGTGGTTACTACCTCAACAGGTTTAAGGCGTTTAAATTTAGTAGGGTTAAGCTTTTGTAGGGTAGTTGCCAACCATAAAAATAGTTCTAAATCTTTATTAAAGGTTTGCTCAATATTAGGGCGTAAAATTTTTACCGCTACTTGTTGGCCATCTAGTGTAGTAGCTTTATGCACTTGCGCTATAGATGCTGCGGCTACTGGTTTAGTATCAAACTTTTTATATATTTTATCTAATGGTTGGCCTAGCTGCTCTTCAATAGTTTGTATGGCGATATCACTACTAAAACTTGGGGCCTTATCACGCAAATTAGCTAGGCCATTCGCTACATCCTCACCAACTAAATCGGAGCGGGTAGAGATTGCTTGCCCAAATTTTATAAAGCTAGGGCCTAGGGCCTCAAACGCTAGGGCAAGTTTTTGGCCAAGCGGCAGTTTTTTAACTTTACGTTTTGCAAGGGTAAAACGGCTAATAGCAACTATACTATTAAGCCATCCTAGTTTGAGACTTTTTAGTATTTCAAGGCAGTCATACCTAGCTAATGTAAAACCAATTTTGGTTAAATGGGCGATATATTTAGTGGTTTTAAGCATTAATAAAGATCTGGAAATTATAGCTTTTGGATGCCGTAGGCATCTTGGCGCTCGGCGACTTGCTAGGGTTTGCGTATGCAAATCTTTGATTTGAGCGCAAATCCAGCAAGCCCCCCGCCGAGCTGAGCGCCCACAAGTAATTAATTGTTTGTATTATTTTAAGCATCGCTTTTATACCCGCTAAAAATAGTTACCACGCCAAAGGTATGGGGGGCAGCTTTTATTTCTGTAAAGCCAGCGTTTTGCATCATGCTAGTAAACTCACTACGTGGGGGGAATTTACGTATAGACTCCGCCAAATATTGGTAACTATCTTTATCACCTGCAATTAATTGGCCCATTTGTGGGATAATTTTAAACGAGTAAAAATCATATAGCTTTTTTACTGCCTCGTTTTCAACCTCGCCAAACTCTAGGCAAACAAATTTACCGCCTGGCTTTAATATACGGTAAAACTCATGCAATGCTTGTTGGATATGCGTTACATTACGTATACCAAAAGCTATACCAGTTTTATTATAGCTATTATCTTTAAATGGTAGCTTTTCAGCGTTAGCCTCTACCCACTCAATATTATGTATGAGATTTTTATCAATAGCGCGGTTTTTGCCTTCTGCCAACATATCAGGGTTTATATCGTTGATAGTAACTTTGGCGCATTTTTTTAGTGCAGCAAAGCCTATATCGCCTGTACCACCTGCTACATCTAGGTAGGTATCGGTAGGAGATAGCTCCAGCTCATTAATCATTTGTTTTTTCCACAAACGATGCATGCCGCCACTCATTACATCGTTCATTATGTCATATTTACTGGCTACGCTGCTAAATACCTGGCCAACTAGAGATTGCTTTTGCTCAGCGCTTACATTTTTATAACCAAAACTATAATCCATATTATGTATGCTTAATACAACTAATTTAACAAGCTAACAATAGCATTAGCATTGCCCCAATTTATAGGGCGGCCTTTGGGGTATTTAGGGCTATAAATATAAACTGTAGGGTACCCCTTTACTTTACGCCTTATAAAGCTTTGTGCTTTTGGATTGCTACGCTCGGCTGCTAAAAACCTAACATTAGGTTTGTTAATAGCCTTAACCACACGGCTATTTTTTAGGGTGCTACGCTCAAATTTACGGCAATAACCGCATTTATCCCAATGCATGTAAACCAACACTTTTTTGCCTTGTTTTATGTATTTATTTAAACGTTTTTGGGTAAAGTTTTTTGCATAAACATTACCAAACCTAGTGCCAGTTTTGGCTTTAACCGTTTTAGTTTTAGTGTGTTTTTTTAAACTATCATAAAATGCCCTAGCATTATTATTGGCATTGGCACTATTAAATGCAAAATTGCCTATTAATGCTATTATTAGTAATAATTTGAGTGTGGTTTTGCCGGTTTGAAACATTTTAATACACGCTTAATAATTGGCTGTTACTATAACATATATGGTAAACGCTCACAAATACCTCGATAATATAGCTCTATTTTTATTTGGCTCTTTATTATGTGTAATTATGTGTACCTCATATGCATTTGCAGCACTTGAAAATACAAATGCCATATTATGCACATTAACAGGTTATTTTACAGGTGAAATGGCAGCAGGTATTTGTAGTTTAGCAATTGTGTTTTTAGGTTGGACAGCCGTACATGCACGTGTGCAAAACTGGGGAGCAGTAATGTTATTAGCTACTAGTATTGTAGCTTTATTTAGCGTTACAGAGATAGCAAGCCAATTATTAGGTGGCGAGGTAAGTTGTGAATCTACTCAATGCCAGTTTAGAGTAAGTAACATGATATGCAACGTACTTGAAATAGCAACGAGTGAAACAGGCTTTGCTGTATGTATGGTAGGTGTTGCATTTATAGGGGCTGGATCATTTATGGGGCGTATGAGTTGGTCTACATGCATGATATCAAGCTCTGGCATAATCACTACATTTGCTAGTGGCCGTATATTAGCTAGCGTAGTAAGTGATGAAGGTGGCGATGTATCATGTGCAGAAGGTGGTGAATATAAATTTACACCATGCCCATCACCAGATTTATCTGAAATGTTATATAATTTGCAAACTCTAGTAGCATAACTATATTACGCTCATGTCTGTTGAGCGTAAAAATATAGATTTTATATCATTTAAAAAAATAGCCATATTATTAAGCCTATTATTAATATCTGCCACCATATTTTTATTAGTAACTAAAGGTTTTAATTGGGGGATAGATTTTACCGGTGGCGTATTGGTAGAGCTGCGCCCACAGCAGCAAACAGATGTTGCCCAGTTTAGAGATATATTATCTGGCCTTAAAGGCCTAAGCTTACAAACAGTGGGTGAGTATAATGATATAATGATACGCGTACAAGCTGATGAGCAAATTAGCCAACTACAAGTAATTGAGCAAATTAAAACAGCTATAGCTAATGCTAACATAGCGGTGGATTATCGCAGTGTAAGCTATGTTGGCCCGCAAGTAGGGGCGGAGCTTATAGAGGCGGGTATTATGTCCATAATATTAGGTATAGGCGCTATACTTATTTACATATGGATACGTTTTGAGTGGCAATATGGTATAGGTGCTATAACTGCTCTAGCGCATGATGTAATAATTGTAGCTGGTTTTTATGCGCTATCAGGGGTGGAGTTTAACTTAACTAGTGTAGCCGCATTACTAACTGTAGTAGGGTATTCTATTAATGATAGTGTGGTAATTTACGATAGAGTGCGTGAAAATATATCCCGCTTTAAAGATGATAATTTAATAGATATTTATAACCGCAGCATTAATGAAACATTGCCTCGCACATTGCGTACCTCAATTACTACATTACTAGCTGTAGGTGCTTTATTACTATTTGGTGGAGATGTACTAAAAAGCTTTAGTTGGGGGATGTTTATTGGCGTTATTGTTGGTACTTATTCGTCTATCTACGTAGCTGTTATTATGCTAATTTATGCTGGCCTAAAACATGAAAGCGAGCATGAGGAAGAGGTGAAATATCAGGTGTAGTATATATTTCTATTTTAGATGTTGGTTGTGCCGTTTTTGTAATCAGTTGGGCAATGGGCATTAGGTTCTAGGCAGTGAATATTTGCCTATTGCCCGATGTCTATTGCCGATACAGTAAGGAAAATATTGTAACCAATATACAAACTATTACAAACTTACTTTAATAATAACAAAATGAACATACTAGCTTTTGAAACCTGCTTTAATGGTTTTACCATCGCTCTAGAGGTTGATGGTAAGCTATATTATAGTAATGATAATGGTATAGCCCACAGCCAGGCTGAGCAGCTAATACCAAGTATTGCCAAGCTATTAGCCAAAGCAGATATTGCCCACAATGATTTAAATTATATTGCCCTAAATAATGGCCCTGGTAGTTTTACTGGCGTTAGGGTAGGGGTGGCAGCAGCTAAAGGTTATGGGCTAGCGTTGGGTACAAATAAGCCAATTTTTATTACTCATACAAGCTTGGAGATAGCAGCATACCAGGCATTACATAATACTAATTTAGCGCAGGCTGATATTGCTATAAAAGCTGTGCAAGATAAATATTATTACCAAAAATTTGAGTATAATGATGACGCATTACAAGCCACTAATAAGCCGCAGGTAGTTAGCGCAGGTGAATTGCCAAAAAATGCAATAATTACAGATAAAATAGATGCTAGAGATTTACTAGGGCTAGCTAAGCTAAATACTAGGAGTGCAGCAAATAGTAATGATTTACAGCCTTTTTACTTGCGTGAGCATAGCGCTAGGGTGACGAATTAAGTATGTTTATCTACTGTGTCGATCACGATTATTTTGCTGTAATGCAGCTTCAATGTTTTCAAAGTTACCATCAATACATTTGATGGCTTGTTCAATAATTTCAGTATTTATACCATCAGAGGTTTCTACGATGACTCTGTTGCCATCAACTTTAATATTTTGCTCTATCAATTGCCTTGTATTATCTGGCATAGCTCTATCAGGAAAATACCTTGCACAAATTACGTCTAGTATAAAGGGGGTTAATGCTTGTGCATATTTGGCTGCTCTTTCCACCCCTTGATTAGGGAATAAATACTCGCTTGTTTTACCAGCAGCATCACCTAATTTTTGTGCGATCACACCTTTTATACCCATACCTATGGTTGGTACAGTAAAATCAATCTCAACACTGTGTGTAAGTAAAGTTAATTCGGCTGAGTTTCTAATGTTGAAGCTACTAAGAAGATCGTTAAAATGCCTTGGCAAGGGGCCATATATTATATGATCTCCAGCATTATTTCTTGATGATTTTACGTTGTTACGTTGCAAAAATTTTACAAATGCCTCATCCTTGCTTTCATCATACCCACAAAGAAAGTTTCGGCTAATTTTACCTGTACTAACTTGTTGGGTTGGCGGTATATTAACTTGGCTCTTATGATCAGCTGACCCATGCCCTGGGTGTCGGCTTTGTATTATTTGTTTAAAAATTGTGCACCAGGTGTTGTGTTTTCTACAAAACCATGTGTTTCCCAGTTAGTTTGTAAAGTAGCCTTTGCTTTAGAGCCCGGATTCATCCAGCTAGGTTGTTTAACTTCTATAACAAAAAATGGTGGTTTTACTTCAGTTGCAGATACTTCTCTTTTTCTACTCGGCAAAGTTGTATAGTGTTTTGCTATAATATTAATGGCTTCTACTATTGAGTTTGCTCTATCAAGTGGTAAGCCTAAAGTAGCATAACTTACACTGGTTGCATGACTTAAAAAAGAATCTATATCGCAATGTCTTTTAGTTAAAGGAGATATAGTCATGCTTGCACAATGGTTTAATGTTCTGTCCATATTTCCAACAGTACTTACATGCACCCTATCATCTTTTATTGATGGAGTTCCCATTCTACGATTCCTCCAGAAATTTATATTAGCATTAGAAGTATCTATTGAAGAGCCAGCTAAAGGGTAGCTAATGCTATGTGGCTCATAGGTCTTTCCACCTACGCCAGGGTGCCAGCCATTTACGGTAATTTGAGGTTTAGTACCTCCTCTGCTAACTGGTAAATCGTTAAAATAATTATCTACATCTCTTAAAAATCCTCCTGCAAATCTAGGAAGAATATGCCAATATGTTATTTTAGTATGTGAATATTGATCATAAGCATCTCTAAAAACTATTCCTTTAGCACTAGAGAGGCACCTATTTTGCATATCTGGGTTACTGTGGTCCTGAGTGCCTGTTTGGTGTACAGCTTTTTTTAGTAAGCAAATTATAGGGTCGTCATCACTTCCATCAAGTACTGCAATGCTAAACCTTTCGTTTGCAGGATCGTATACAAAATCTATAGAATGTTTGTTAGACACGAAGGGTTAGAGTAACCAAAAAAGCTTTAAAAATCATTAATTTTTATTAGCTCTTTAAAAACATCACCTCGCTCTTCAAAGTTTTTAAACTGATCCCAACTTGCGCAAGCTGGGCTTAGTAGTATTGTACCACTAGTGCAATCTTTTAAAGCCTGTTTAGTGGCTGTCTCTAAAACATCACATTTTATATAGTCAATTTTACCGTCTAACAAGCTAGCAAATTCATTTTGTGCGGCGCCAATTAAATAGGCTTTTTTGACTCTATTAAAGTATGGTTCTAACTCTTTTATACCACCATCTTTAGCTTGGCCGCCTAGTATCCAGTATATATTACTCTCAAAACTACCTAATGCTTTAGCTGTTGCATCTGCATTAGTGGCTTTGCTATCATTTATAATGGTTATGCCTTTATTATTAGGCACTATCTCCATACGATGCGCTAACCCGGTAAAAGTTTTGAGTGCATCTTTAAACTGGCGCTCATTAACTCCGGCAGCTTTGGCAATTGCGTAGGCCGCGCATATATTTTGCTGGTTATGTTGGCCTAATAATGCTTTTGCTATACCTAAATTGCATATTGCTGCGCCTCTGTCATATAATATACCATGATGAGCATATATCCCCTCTGGTTTATTGCTTGCAGAGATGGGTATTAAATCATCATATGTATCATAAAATTTGGTTGATAACTCATCATCAACACCGGTTATACCTAACCCACAACTTTTAAAGATACGGCTTTTACTAGCTGCATAATTTTGCATATTGCCGTAGCGCTCTAGGTGGTCAGCACTTAAGTTAAGATGGCAGGCAATATCAAACTGGGTTTTATCTAGCAAATCTAATTGATAGCTAGATAGCTCCAACGTGTAATAGCCATTATTAACTTGAGGTAGGCTAAGTGCAGCTATGCCAATATTACCACCAAGTTGCGAGTTTATACCAGCACTACTTAAAATATGGTGGGTTAGGGCAGTGGTTGTAGATTTACCATTAGTACCTGTAATACCAATAAATTTTGCATGGCGGTTATGTTGATATAGCAGCTCAATATCACAAATTATTTTAGTGCCAGCCGCTTTTGCGCTTTGGTAAATTTTATGGTTAGGGGCAATCCCTGGGCTGATTACTAAGTAATCAATAAACTCAAAATTAGTTTCATATAGATTTTGAATTAGGTTTGAGTTAACCCCAGTTAGAGCATTTTGATTATCATCATATGCAATTACCTTATGCTTTTTGCTTAAAAAATTTAGGCTGGCTTTGCCAGATATACCAAGGCCAAATATTGCATAGTTTGCCATACGTTTAGTTTATATATTGTAAGCAAACATGCCTAGCTATTTATTATATTAGCGTAGCCCCACTCAAGCCATGGTAATAATGCTTTTACATCGTTAGCCTCTACCGTGCTGCCGCACCATATGCGCAAACCAGCCGGAGCATCACGATACGCACCTATATCGTAGGCTACATTTTCAGCCTCTAATATTTTAGTAAGCTCTTTTAGTTGCGCGGCATCGGCATTAGCAATTTTTAAACATACTGATGTATTAGATAAATTAGCCTCATCCTCAGCTAAAAAGCTGGCCCATGGGGTATTAGCTACCCAATTTTGTAGCACTGCTAAATTATTTTGGCTGCGCTTTATTAAACCTTGCAGGCCACCTATAGATTTTGCCCATTCTAGCACATCTATAGCATCCTCCACCGCTAGCATAGATGGGGTGTTAATAGTAGCACCAGTAAATATGCCTTTAATAAGCTCACCTTTTTTAGTAAGGCGGAATATCTTAGGTAAAGGCCATGCAGGGTTATATGTTTGTAAGCGCTCCACCGCACGGGGCGATAATATAATTACGCCATGTGCGGCCTCACCACCTAGTACTTTTTGCCAGCTATAGGTAGTTACATCTAGCTTATCCCATGGCATATCCATAGCAAAAACTGCACTTGTGGCATCGCAAATTGTAAGGCCGGTGCGGTTAGCATCTATCCAATCACCATTTGGTACCTTTACGCCGCTAGTGGTACCATTATAGGTAAATACTATATCACGATTACAATCTACTTTGCTTAAATCTGGTAGTTGGCCGTAATCAGCTGTGTAGGTGTTTATATCCTCTAATTTTAACTGCTTTACCGCATCGGTTACCCAGCCGCTACCAAAGCTCTCCCATGCTAATATATCTACGCCGCGCTGGCCTAATAGGCTCCACATTGCCATCTCTACCGCGCCAGTATCTGATGCGGGTACTATACCTAGCAGATAATCATCCGGTATGCCTAATATTTCACGCTGTAGGTTAATAGCATGCTGCAGGCGCTCTTTACCTAGTTTACTACGGTGCGAGCGGCCCATAACCTGGGTGTTAAGGTTGTTGATATCCCAGCCTGGGCGTTTACTAGTAGGTCCGCTAGAAAAACATGGATTGTTTGGTTTTACAGATGGTTTATTCATGCCTGCGCTTATAGCATTAGGCGGGGTAGGGGGCTAGGGTAAATTTAATGATTCCATAGTCTAAGCATAATCCCTATACGCCTTCCATCTTAAGTAATGATCTGCTAATGTAATTGCCATCATGGCCTCGCCTACTGGTACGGCTCGTATACCTACGCACGGGTCGTGGCGGCCTTTTGTTACTATCTCAGTTTCATTGCCGTTTATATCAATAGTTTTACGTGGAGTTAATATGCTACTAGTTGGTTTTACGGCAAACCTTACTACTATATCGTCACCATTAGATATGCCACCTAATATGCCACCAGCTTTATTACTGCTAAACTCTACTTTGCCATTTTTATTATATATTTCATCGGCATTTTCTACGCCACTTAAAGCTGCAGTTGCAAAACCCTCACCAATTTCTACGCCTTTTACGGCGTTTATTGTCATCATTGCGCGAGCTAAATCACTATCTAATTTTTCATAAATTGGCTCACCTAATCCAACTGGCACATTACTTGCTACTACCTCAATAATAGCCCCGCATGAGCTACCGCTTTTGCGGATATCATCTAGGTAACCCTCCCACTCCTTAGCTGCTTTTGCATCTGGGCAAAAAAATGGGTTATTGTTAACCTCGTTCCAATCTATGTTGTTGCGATCAATTCTCAGCTCGCCAAGTTGCACAAGGCCGGCTTTAATTTTTATATTTGGTATAACTTTACGTGCTACTGCACCTGCTGCTACACGCATTGCTGTCTCACGTGCGCTGCTACGCCCACCACCGCGATAATCACGTATGCCATATTTATGCCAATATGTGTAATCAGCATGGCCAGGGCGGAATTTATCTTTTATATCACCATAATCCTTACTGCGTTGATCTTGGTTAAAAATAACTAGGCTAATTGGGCAACCAGTGGTTTTGCCTTCAAATACTCCAGATAATATTTTTACTTCATCAGGCTCTTTACGTTGGGTGGTAAATTTATTTTGGCCGGGTTTACGTTTATCTAAAAATGTTTGGATATCAGCCTCAGATAACTCAATATTACTAGGCACACCATCTACCACGCAGCCTATGGCCTGACCATGGCTCTCCCCCCAGGTAGTAAAGTTAAATATTTTGCCAAATGAATTTGCCGACATAGAACATGTAATATAGTGAGTACCAATTTATAAACAATATATTAAAAAATCATTTACATTATTTGGGTTTTAGTTATTTATATGCCTCTCGCATTTGCGGGGGTGTAGCTCAGCTGGTTAGAGCGCCTGCCTGTCACGCAGGAGGCCGAGGGTTCGAGTCCCTTCACTCCCGCCATTCTGTACACTTAGGTAATTTTACTAACAGATCAAATGGTTTATTCAAGGTACACTCTAGTTTAGAGCCATTCATCTCTAAGTTCGAGAATACAAATTTTAGAACTCGTCTTTTTTCCTCTATTCTCGAACTATCAAATAGATGAGAGGTGTTAGATAGCACTGAAAGCAAGGCTGACACTGTGAGATAGAAGGATTCATCACTTTTAGCTATTGCTTCTAATTCTGATGCTATTATCTGTTGCCTATTGTTTAATTCGAGTACTTTTTTGTCATAGAGCTCATTAGTAATTCTCTTGGCTAAAAGCTGGTTAAGTAATTCATCCTGCATGTCTTTAATTCTAGTGTCCTCTTTTCTCAGGGTTTTTAGTCTGCTATCACGGTACTCATTTTTATCATCGTGTATTGATTTAATATGATTATGAATTGTTTTTATTAACTCTTCTGGAAACTTTAAAGAATCTAGAACCTTCTTTACTTCTGTTACAGCAAACTCTTGTTTAATAGCCTGGCAGTCACATTTCTTATTTTTATTTGTTGTACGAAGGTAAATATACTTATGCTTTTTTATTTCACTGCTGTACATTTTTTTACAGTTTTTGCATTTTATAAGCCCTTTAAATATAAACTCTTTACCATTTTGCCTAAATGGAGCTTTAGAGTAGTTTTGATATACTTTCTGGCATTTCTCAAAGGTTTCTTTGTCTATTAAGTTTTTATATCTGTGTGTGTATTCTTTGCCTTTTAAAGTTGCCACTCCCATATAAAATTTATTGGTAATAATTCTTACCATACTTGATAGAGTAATGGGTTTTTCCTTCTTTGTAGTTAAGCCATATTTTTTTGCTCTCCTTACCAACTCTCTAATAGATACAGTGCCAGTTGAGTACTCTCTAAACAGCCTTTTAATAGTAAAGCAACGTTCAGTATCAAGTATAACATCAGAGCAGTTATCCTTGCTTTTTACCACATTAATATACCCTAATGGAGCTAGCCCCGTTACTTCGCCTTGTTTAATTTTGTAATCTATACTCCTTTTTACATTATCAACCATAGAATCAGTATAGTTCTGGGACATGACTATACGTATATTCCACATAAGTTTATCACTAGAATTGGAGTTGTTATTTATAATTGTACCGTCTCCTACAAAGTGTAAATGCACATGGTTTTCTTGGATTAGCTGATCAATTATAGGGTAAAATTTAAAATTACGAACCAACCTATCTACTTTATCAACAACAATTACTATTGGTTGTTTTAGTTTTATACTATGTAATTTTGTGAGTTCTAAAAAGGCCACAAATTCTTTACGCTCCCCTTTATTTGAACTTTCTGTAATCTGGACTTCCTCTAAAACTTCAAAGCCTTGGCGATTAGAGTATTCTCTTAATTTATCAATTTGGGCATCTAGTGAATACCCCTCAAGCTCTTGTTCTTTACTTGAAACTCTTGCAAATAGTACTGCTTTCATTTTCTTCTCTTGGTTTAGTTATTTTTATTGGTTTAAAATCATCAAGGCCCTCATCAAAGATTCTAACTGATTCGAGCCTGTTATTAACTTCGTAGTCTGCTTCTTTTAAATTTTTTCTAATGCTGTACCAATTACTAGTGCTGTAATAAGATGTTATCAGGTTACCCAGCCCTCGCACTCCAATGTTGTTAATTACACATAGTGCTCCTATCATTTCTAGTGCTTTCTTTGGTTTTTTAGATCGTAATAATTGATCTAAAATATTTTCAGGCTGCTCTTGTGCTACACAGGCTAAGTACATGTTTTTTCTGATTAAACTCCAAAAATATACTAGTATTTTTTTAGAGATTAGCATTTTAAAAAGATTTTTAAATACATTATCCGACTCGAGCCCAATTTTATTAATTATACTATTGATTTTAGCTTTAGTGTTTAGCCTGACTTCCATTCTTACAACTTCAATGCCAGCCAAGAAGCTATTTGTTAGGTCACGTTGGTAGTTATCTTGATTTTCAATACATCTTTTTATGCTAATTCTACTCCTCTGTAAGTCTTTTACCTTGTCATAGAATATTATTTCATAACAATTGGCATGTATACGCAGAGATTGTCCACCATTGATATAGTCAGTTTTTGTTAAGTCTAATATCATATTCAAATCTTGCTTTTGAAGCTCGTTTATAAGCATCCTACTTGTTGTATATCCAGATAATGGAATGTTTTTTGAATAATGTATTGCACTAACATTAGCATGTTTTAATATTTCAGTTGTGGTATTCACTCCCATTAGCATTAAAGCAAATCGTAGCCTTTCTATTACAATATCTAAATCTTCATCGGTCAGTTCATCAAAGTTGTTTCCATGTAATATTTTGGGGGCTGAAAACTCAACTTTTAAAATTACCTTTATTCCAGTTGTCTGACGAGATTTTATAATGGTAATTCGAGGCAAGTAACCGTATTTGTTTTTTAATGTCTCAGATGCATTGCTCTTATATATTAACGGAGTTTTCCAGCCAATTTTATGATGCTGCTTTTTTTTCGCATTTCTAGTTGAGGGTGTAAACTTGTCGTGGTCTATTATATCAAAGTCATCTTCTTGAATTATTAATACTACAGTGTCTATCATTTTTATTTGTTTTCATTACATCTTTTAATTTTTGGATAACTTTTGTTTCTATTTTTAATGCCACATCTCTATTTATAGGATGAAAAACATTGATGTTATCTTGTCCTAATGGTTTTGTTGGGTAGGTTACCCTAAAACCATCTCCATTTAACTTTTTATGGATTGCAATTGACCCCATATAAAAGCTGTCATTCAATACAAAGCTGGCAAATGCAATTATACCATTTTTAGGCTTAATGAAGTTGATTTGAACTTCGTTAATCTTCATTACAACCCCTATCAATTCTTTGTTGTACTGATAATAAAACCTCAGCAAGGCCTAAAAGATTACTAAATGCACTAGTTACTTCATCTGTTTTCATATTAACATCACAGATGTTTTGTATGCACATTGCAAAATTTTCTATGTCCTCATTGCGGCTCATAGCTGTACTTAAACAGCTAATTAGTTAGCGCGATAAGCCAGACTTACCCCACATTATTGAAAATTATTGTGCCTTATTGAAATAAGTAGTTTTTTACTTAGTTTTTGTAAATGTAACCTTGATTTGCTCTTTGTTTTCTAATTTATTATAGCGTTCTTGTAATACAGGGTTATGTAATTTAACATCCCCCTTACCAGTTTCTATAAACATTTGCCTTAAAACACCTATAAAGCCAAGCTGAGCTATGCTTTGTTGTAAATTGGATACTTTGTACTCTACGGCATTTATATACTGTCCTGTATTCTCCGTCAAAGCCTTGATCAGATTATAGGTATCAGACCCATGTTTTGGTTTTGCCATTATAAAAATATCATTAAGTAACAACCTGTTATTTATGTCATCAAAAGTTAGCCAAAATACCTTTTTATCTTGTTTGTCTTCCATATTTTCTTTCTTTGTTAGTATTTGTCTGTTATCAGCCAATGCCAAAACCCTTTCGCCCTCTGGTGTAATGCTGAACCCGTTGAGTATTATATATTCAAACCTGTTACCTTTATTAATTAACTTTATCCCCTCTATACACCCTTTATTACTTAATAAAGTTAACATTTTTTGCAAAGTCTCATCATTAATGCCAAGTACTCGTACATAATGTTTGGTTGTAGATGAGCTAGGAATAGGTTCATCTATATGCGGAGGCAACTTGTCTTTATACTTTTCTAAGTATTTGAGTAATTTAACCTCTAAAGCTGATATACTATTATTTTCCTGCATTACACATGCTTGTTTATCATTGTGTTAGTTTAACACCCTCCATACTCTTCCGCTATTCCAAAGTCCATTGTTAGATTTTATGCCTGCTTTATTGAGGGCATCAGCTATGCCTCGGTAGGTGGTGATACCTTTGCGCTGAATACGCTCTATATGCGGGCGTAATAGCTCTGCTTGGTATTTTACTTTATGTTTATTTTTGTAGGCAAGAGCTTTGCCATTTTTACCCAACTTAGTACCCTTAACCTTAGCTGCTTGCAGGGCGGCTTTGGTACGCTGGCTGATTTGCTCCCTTTCATGCTCGGCAAAGGCTGCTAGTAAATGTAGCATCAACTTATTAGCATGTGGATTATCTAGAGCTATAAACTCTACGCCAGATTCCATCAGCCCAGATATAAAATATACTGATCTGGCCAATCTATCTAACTTAGCGATTATTAGTACAGCTTGGTTTTGTTTACAGTAATCTAATGCCTCTTGCAGTTTAGGGCGATTGTTGTTTTTACCACTTTCTACCTCCAGATACTCTGGCACTTGCCTATTTATACCATTACTGTTGATGTAGCTAGATATCATCTCACGTTGGGCATCTAACCCCAAGCCAGATTGCCCTTGTTTATTAGTAGATACCCGTAAATAGGCTATATATTTGTTTTGCTCGTTCATAATAACTCCTATTGCCTTACCCCCCGTGCTTTGTTCGGGGTAAAGGTTGGTTTATTACGAACACTAACTCTATAACCGACAAAGTCAGGCTAAAAACGACAAACAATAAAAAAAAGACCCCACCGTTTATACAACGATGAGGTCTAGTGCGGCCTGGCTACCGCGCACTCTTTCACTGTAGTTTTACCTACAAGTTACTCGAGGCGGTTATAAAACCCCTAGAACTTAATCTAGGGGATAAAAGGGAGCCACCCCTGTCGCCAAGCAAGAAACAGCAACATGGCAGCAAGAATTGCCACCATCGCTAATCTCTCACCCATTGAACGGGGTGCTCCCTCTGGGCTTCTACCACTTGCCCAGCTGCGCACCGTCATCCAGACGGCTGCTGCCAGACAAAGAAACCCTGCAAGCCCTAGCAGGACTTGCGCGAGAAGTCTCCAGTTCATAGAGCTCCTTGTGTGCTATCCAGGCACCCCACGCGGGAGGTGCCTTTCAAGCGGTATGTATTACTGATTTACGCGGGTACCTTGTTCGTCAATCCTGTACGGCCAACCGAACGTGCCGTCTGGTTGGTGTCGCTCAGCACAGAAATTGACCTCACGTGTTCCACGTGATGAAGTTGCACTCACAACAATGTAGCCGCGTTCAATTTCTACCGATTTTTCCTCACCACTTTCAATTGTTTCAATCCCATCTACATTGTATACCGTAAGAATCGCATGTTCGTTCAAACCTCCCTCTACTCCTGAGATTGTAACAATGCGCTTGCGTGTTACCACTGTCCCTCGGTTATCAAAGAAAGTAAGCTGTCCATCCGTTTTTACACGGTAGCGGCCCTCGCAGCCCGCCTGATTAGCTATCTCGTGAGCTGCTAACGTAGGTTCCTCTGTCGCAGTTGGCAGAGGAATAGGAGTGGACGTTGCAGGTGCCTTTGTTTCCAAGACTGGTGCCGCTTCAGTGGGCGTCGTCGTTGGCAAAGGCGTGCTTGTGAGCGAGGGTGTTACCGTTGGAGTTGGTGTAACTGTGGGAGTAGCTGTATCCAATGCTTCAATAAGAATAACGGTAGTTTTCGGAGTTTCGCTGTCGCTACATGCGATCAGCAGGAGGATCAAAATCCCCCCTAACAAAGGACTGAAAAAACGTGAATGTAACATAATGGGACCTCCAAGCCCCAAATTTTTTTCGCCAGCTGCGCGGAATCTTAGCCGTCGCGTCTTACCACTGGCCGTCTCTTCGTTCTCACTCAATCACTCCGCCGTCAATAACCGTAATATATACCTTTTACATTAAGCCTTGGGTGTTAAACCAAAGCAATCAATAAAAAGCGTAATTACGCCTATAGACCGCGGAGCGATCAAGTTACGCCCACATTATAACACAAAATTGGTTAAAATTGTATAAACATCTTAATTAGCTGGTCTTTTCAATTTTTACCCGTCGTCGGGCGGCTGTGTTGTGTGCTCTGTAGTGGTTTATGGTACGTTTCCTTAAACTATCAGGGGTGCTAGTGTTGACTATTAAAAACAGCTAGTTGTGCTTTGATATACGCAGGAGGCACAGCAATAATCATAGGTTTGCCTCGTTTGCCAGCTATCTTTACTTTAAACCCCTTCTTTTGTTTTGATGATAAATAGCCTTTAGGTAAAGTAATAGCTACATCTTCTATATGGTTACACCCATATTCTGAGCAATCAAATGTATCACGTGAGATGCTATCAAACTTTAATGTACGTGCATCTTGATCTGACGCTCTATTATAAAATCTCCAATCATCAGCGTACATAATGGTTGCATATAGCTGATGATCTTGCAGTGCTTTGGTTTTATGCTTAAAGCTCCTAAGTGCGTATGTAACTTTATCTCCCAGCGTTAAAGGGGATGCGTTACTTGGTAGCATTACACCCTCTGGATCATACTGAGCTTTGATATATTCTAGTGGGTAGCCAACATATTTTACTGAATTTTCAAAATCATCAGTTTCTACTCTTATTTGAGCCTGGTATTGATCTTGGCTCATGGTTAGAGTTTTACGTGTTTCTGTAATTGGGTTAACACAAGCTGTTAAGGCTAGTGATGTTGTTAATATTGAGGTTAATAATAGTTTTTTCATAGGTTTCTCCATTTGGTTAAATTTAAATAAAACCACCATTTCTGGTGGGGGAGTAGAAAAACCTTATCGAAGAGAAAGGCACGGCTATCTTTAGCTTTCGCCTGAACATACATAACCGTCTCCCCCGTTGGAGAAACGGCATTTTTTGTTATGATGCTATGCCAGCACCATCTTCGATATGAGGGTTTTCTAAGCCCTAGCCCATGTATTGCATAGGCATGGACGCAGGATATTCAATTTACGATTGTTTACAAGCTAAATTAGCTCAGTGTATCAATTTGAGAGTCTAAAATAATGATAGTAGGGTAGCTTGTGTATCAGGCTTCACACTCTCTTTTAGCATATTTGCCTTGATGTTATTGAGGGCAGGTATTTCGTTTTTTATTAGCTCCTCAAACTCACCTGCTAGATGATCTGGCAGTTTACCATGGGTGGTAATGTTGGTTAGGTATTCCTCTCTTTGTTGGCTTTTTGATAACGCCCAATTAAGGGTTAAGTTACAGGGGGCAGATTCTAGCTTAAACAGGGTTAGCCTTATTAGCTTGGTAAGATTATGGGTAATATTATACCTTTGTTTAAAACTGGCTATGTTTGGGCTAATTTCTATAAGTTTATCGATAGCCTGTTTACCTATCCTTGTATGAGTATCTAATGCATATAGTGGTATCCCTTCTATCTCTGGTGATTCTGGCAGTTGGTGGGTAGTAGTATCTAGCGTATGTATTTGATTATACTGCTCTGCTACTAGGGGTAATATAAATGGTAGTAGATTATTCATATTCTTACCTAGATGATAACAAACCTGTAAATAGTCAGGTGGGATATCTAATTTACCTAAGTTATGAAACAAAGCTTCTATATCCCCATATTTATCTATTAATCTGGGGTGGCTTTTATATTTAATACCCCCAGCATAACAAGATGCGATTATACGGCTTATAAGGGGTAATTGAGTACTTGTTACTATTTGCAGTAGTTGTGATAGTTTTAGTTTAGAATAACTACTAGAAAGCCCCTTATAATCATTATTATACAGGCTACCATATATATTGTCCCCAGTTCTATCTTTTACAGTAATAGCTAATCTATATACCGCCCATAGTAATACTTTTACCTCACCGCCATTTACTAACTTACGCCATTTAGCATATTGAAGGGAAGATACTACCTCACATACTGTAGATATGTCTCCTACGCCTATGTCTTCAAGGCAAATAACCCGTAATCTGTTAATAAGCATTCTTTTATCCAACTGCATTAAGGTAATAGCTGCTTGTTGGGCCTTTAAAACATCTCCTCTACGGATAGCCTTTTGTAGTAAAGAGCAAATTATCCACTTATCACCACCCAAAGGGGTAATATCCGATGGCAACCTATATTTACCCAAAGAACCAGAGGCAATCTCTCTGTAATTATCCATAAAATCTATAATATCTATCATTAGCAAAATCCTGTTAATCAAATCACGCTAACTTATTACCGAAAATAACCAAACTAATTGCGACAAGGGGCAAAATATGTTACAAAATTAACAAGGCTAAAAAAGAAACAAAAAACTATGTAGACTAGCCTAATTTCAAAAACACAACCTAAGCAATGACCAAAAGTTTGCAAACGTTTGCAATGTTTTGGTCATTGCCTCCCCTAAACTGTTGCCAATATACAACCATTACGTGTATTTGGATGTAAAATCAGTTTTTCTAAAAAATACCCCCTAAAATTACAACAAAACATTTAGAAATCTTTTAAAAAGATGAGGTTTTTACCAAATAATCACCTATACAAATTAAACAAATTTACCGCTTAAAAACCATTTTAAAGCTTGTACAGACTCTACCGATTTAACTCAGGTAAAACAAACACTCTACAAACGCAAAAAACTACTAATTACGGTATAGGATCCAGCTTTATCTCACAATTACACAGCAATCCTCTCTCTATGTAGTCTTACACACATAATTATTGAAACTAGCACCTAACTAACCTTACTATATTTGTAATATATAGTTACTACCGCCCCCTCTAAAACATCTAATTTATACGGTAATCAGCATTTAAAACACTTCTATTACCGCTTCAAAATACTAAAATTGAAAAAACCGTTTCAATTCCACTTTTTATACAACACCACCCTAACCAAGAGTGAGTAATGGATAGAGTGTAAAAATGCACCTCTAATTAGAGTGTTTCAATCGTTACAAAACTGAGATATTGAAACGATAAATAGGGCTATTTTTAACTGTTTTTATAGCTAAAATAGAGGTTGAAACGGTAAATTCAGCAATATTGTAACAGTTTGCAACGCTAACCTTATACTTATACTAATTCATCGTGTTTATCGATGGTCTTATATACTTGTATCGACAACTATTAGATCATGAGATGATGCATCAATAGCAACACGCTTATATTTTAGGGTACTATCCTTCCATATATCTGGTACACAATCAGATCGTA